>Ga0326512_10002555_pt1 | contig 13466 bp, 16 predicted proteins | sample 1_2617_0518_D_FD_203652 | JGI IMG/M metagenome (GOLD analysis project Ga0326512, IMG submission 203652) | Bovine rumen microbial communities from UC Davis, California, United States - 1_2617_0518 | ecosystem: Host-associated > Mammals > Digestive system > Stomach > Rumen | place: USA... | reverse complement strand
TCCGGGATATTCATGCGGTTCCTGTGCAGTGTCGGGGTGAAGCCGAAGGGATAGGCTGTTTGCACGATCTCGCCGTTCTTCTGCTCCCTGTACTGAACCTCGTCCAGTACATACAGCCCGTTCTCCTCGTGCCACGTTCCCGGCTTGTGGTCGGGAAGGAAGCCCTTGTATCGGTTCGCCATGCCGCGAGCGTAGCAGTAGGCGCAGCCGTGATTACAGCCAGTTATGGGATTGAATGAGGCGTCCGCCCAGTCGATCTTGGTAATCTGTCCCATTATGCCATCTCCTTTTCGAATACGTTCTCCGGCGTCAGGCCGTCGAGCTGCATCCTGCTGCCGGTGGCCTCGACCTGGCCGTTGTACTTGCCGGAGTAGGGCCGTGAAACGTCCTCCGCGTCCATGTAGACAAGCTGCGTAACCGGGTAGCCAGGGAACAGAACGATAACGCACGGGCTGTCGTTCTTGAGTTCCAATGTGATGTGGCCGCTAAAGCCAGGGTCAACGAATCCGGCATTCTGAACAGTCAGCCCGGCCCGACCGATGGAGCTGCGTCCCTGTACGAACGCTGCCGCCTTGACAGGCACATCAATGTGCTCAATCGTCGTCGCCAGCATAAACTCGCCCGGCATGATGCAGACGTGCTGCCCGTCCTCGAACTCGTAACGGTCGTAGGCCATTTCATCGCCGAGCATGACGGTCTGGTCTTTCTTCGGCTTGAGGAATGTGTTGCCGAGCCTCAGGTTGATGCTCGCCGGGTTTACGCTGCCGTCGTAGGTGTTTTCGATCATGCCGATGTCGATCAGGTTCTGCAAGCGCTTGTCACCCCAAATCATGCCTTAGTTTCCTCCTTGTCAATCTTTGATAAATCAGGCGCTTTTGCTTTGGCGACCTTCAGGATTCGCCTTTCGTATCGCCGGTTGTCCTCGCCGTTTTTGCGCCGGACGCCGTACAGCTTGCCGATGTGGTTGAGCGTCATGCCGTGAAGCGCACGCTTGAGAACGCGGTAGTTGTGCTGCTCGGTAAGCCAGTTGTCGATCTTCGTGAGAATGGAATTCATCGGTCATCCCTCCTAAATCGCCAGCGTGCCCTTGAGCCTGTGATTCCTCTGCTTATCGCGTGAGATGTCGAGGCAAAATCCGTCGCTCCGTTCGGCGATTCGGCTGCCGGTGGCTTCGTCAAAATCCGAGAGATCAGCGATATGCCACTCACTGGATATGATCGTCGGCAGCCTGTTGACGTATCGATAATTGATTAGCTCGAAGGCAAGCCTCTTGTCGGGGGCTGACGGCTCCATTTCTTCGCCTTTGTCGTTGGTGACCGGCTTGAACATGTCGTCAATGTACAGCACATCAACCGTCTGCAGACGTCCAAGCTCCTTCTCGTAGCTCTCCGCGTCGGTTACGATGGATTTAAGGCGTTTGCTGACCTGCGGCCAGATCACATAGATCAGCGGACGCTCCATGAGCAGCTTTCCGGCAACAGCGGTGCAAAGATGTGTCTTTCCGCACCCAGGCTGGCCGCCCATGTAAAGCCACCAGCCTTCCTTGACGCCTTCCGCGAGATAGCGTTTCGCCATGTCAAGCATCGCTTTCTGCCACGGTTCGGCGGCGACAAATCTCTTGAAAGTGTTTTCACGTATGCTCTTTTCGAGCCCAGACTGCCGCATCCGCCAGATGCTCTTTCGGATTTCCATGCACCGGCATGGCACGAGGTACTCGTATATGCTGCCGTTCTCGTCAACGCGAAACCCCATCGTGTTCCCGCGATTCATGCACAGGTCGCAGTTGTACCCGTCTCCAACGACCGTGACTCCATTTCCGTTGATGTTGTTCGTGGTATAGCCGTCCTTTAGGCTGCCGGACGAATGATTGTACTCATCGACCTTTTGCTTTTCGCGCTCAAAAATGCGCTCCCGCCGTTCTTCCGGCGACATTGCCATTTCGGCTTTCATACGCGCCAGCGCCTGGCGGGCGCGGTCAGACAATGGTTTGTCCTTCAAACAGCTTTCGAGGCCCTGAATCGCCAGTTCTCCCAGTGTCGGCATTTCGGCGTCCCCCTTTCTTTCTCGCGTGCGCTTCTGACGCAGCTTTGAATTCTGCAACCGTGCGGACATTCTCGTCAACGCACCGGTTTAGAATTGATTTCACGTAGTTGTAAACGCGGTGCCCGTTGCCGCAGGCCTCGTCGATCACGTGTATTATCAGCTCGTCTGTGAGGTGATCATCTTCTCTGAAGGTTAGGAGTTCAGATTCGTTATTAGGTGTCATGTACAGAAGATTATTCCTTGCGTATACAAGCAAGTTATCTACGAATACAGGGTTTTCTTCACCGTCATCTTCTCCAAAGGGATTTGAAGGTATGTTATAAAAAATACCAGCAGCAGTACCATTTCCTTTCCTTTCCTTTGTGGCATTTGCGGCTTGCGTTTCATCATTTGCGGCCCGCAAATGGGTATTTGCTTCCAGCGTGTGAACATTCGCGGATGGTGAGACCGCACTCAACGGCACGAGATTGATGGAGCCGGATTCTTCCGGGCGCAGAAGCCAATATTCACGAATAGCACTCCGAACGCGGCGCTTTGCGATCGCGATGGCGTACCTCTTTTGCATACCCCTACTTGTTAAGACACCCTGTGCGAAGAGCCTTTGATCAAAAAGTCCGCAACGCAAGCATGCCTCTACGGTCGCCTTGACCGTGCCAGATCGTATGCCAGCGCCCATCTTCCTTGCTATGGAAGCGTCACTGTCATCGCTCCATCTGTAGAAGTAGCCTTCGTCTCCGTATGCCTTCTGGCAGATATAGAAATAGATCGAGAATCCAAGCCACCCTTGCGCATCAAGCAGCTTGTCCATCTTTCGGTCGTTGTCGAACATGGTTACATCCCAGCCCGCGTAGTCTATGCCCTGTTTTGGCCTGCCGGACAAATGGATTCACCTTCTTTCACCCCTGCGTCCGTTGCCGGGCACAGGGGAGCGTTCGTCATCAGACACCGTTAGATGCCATCTGTGGAATATTATAGCCGCTAACAGTGTCATTGTCAATACAGATAATGCAACCAACAGAAACTTTTTTGATTACTCCATGATCGCGTGGCTGCCGTTCTCGTCCTTCGTCACCGTGATGTTCTGCGGGAACATTGCCTTCATTGCCTCGTCGTGGGTAATTGCCATGATGCACATATCGGCATATCGCCTCTGGATGGCTTCGAGGGCTTCCACATAGGCCCGCACACCGTCACTGTCCAGGAAGGGTGGCTCGTCAAGGAACAGGAAGCCGAGCTGCACACCCAGTTTGTTCTTCATCACCTCCGCAAGGGCGAGGATGACGCTCAGTGCCGCCTTGACGCGCTCGCCGCCAGACCTGGACAGATACGGCAGGCGGCCCGTGTCGGCGTCGTTGATAATGACGTCCAAGGTGGTGACTTCCTTCTTGTTGTTGCTCTTGAGCATCTTCTCGGTCGCCAGCTCCACGCTCATGCGCCCCTGTGACATCTGTCCGAGGATGTTGGATGCGGTGGCCTCGAAGATCGGGATGATGCTGCGCGTGATGTTATGGGGGATGCCGTTCTGTCCGAAAGCCTGCTTGAGCATTTCATACAACGAAGCCGTGTAGGCCTTCTCGTCGATCTGCCCGGCAACCTCCGCAACCTTCTGCAGGAGTGCATTCGTCCGCTCGATCTCTGCTTCCACCGACGCCTTTACGCCGACGGCCTTGTCGCGCTCGGCCTTTGCCTTGCCAAGCTCTGCGCGTTTGATGGCGATGGAGGCGTTCAGGTCGCGCTTCTTTGCTTCGGTTTCATTCTCGCCAGCCAACAGCGCCTCACGATCTTTGATGTGGGTGTTGTTCAGGTCAATCGACCTCTGATATTCATCAATGCGCTCCTGTGCGGCGTCACGCCGGTCTTTTGCGCCGACAAGCTGCTGCTCCTTCTCAACGAACGGGGCGCATTCCTTGATGGTGTCCACGGCGGCACAGTAGACATCGAATACCTCCGTATAGCCAGCGATCTCGCGGTCAACCTCGTCCAGGCGGCTCTTGCGCGTTTCGATCTCATAGACGATGGTGTTGTCCCGCTTTTCCGTCTCAGCGAGAGCAGGTTCCAGCCCGACGAGTTCCGAGGAATAGCTTTCGATCTGACGGAGCATCGTCGCGGCACCGGAAAGCTCATTGAGCCGAGCACGCATCTGCCGCAGGGCCGCCGCATCCACGCGATGCAGTGCGTCGCGCTTGGCCTGTGCCGTGTTGACGGCATCCGTGAGTGTGTTGATCTCGGTGCGCGAAGCCTCTGTAGCCTCTGCGTGTTTCTTTTCCAGCTCCGGCAAGGCGTCACGGGCGGCAACGGCGTCTGCGAGGAAACGGCAGGTGGCGGTTGCGGCGATGGGGCAGTTACTGTCCGCGAGCATGGCGACGCGCTTCTTCATGCTCTCGATTTCGACGGTGCGCTCGCGATATTCTGCGCGGGCGGTGCTGCGAGTATCGGCGAGCTTCCTGGACGCTTCCGTGACGGCGGCATCCGCTTCACGCCACTGTACTTCGATTTCCGCTGCAGCGTCAATCGCCGCCGCGATCTGACCATGCTCCTTCTGCTGAGCCTCATACTCCGGGCGCTTGCTGATCTCTGTGCGCAGCTTCTCGATGCGCGTATTCAGTTCAGATGCGCGGGCCGCGTTCTGAATCCCGGATTCCTCATAGCTCTTGATTTCGTTTTCGATGCCAGCTCGTTTCTCATGCAGCACAGTGATGGTGTTCACCTTATCCTGGAGCGAATCGCGCTCCTCCACGGCCCTGCGGTAACGCTCCGCGCCCTCGATGATGTCGCTCTGGCCGTCGAGCATAGCGTCGTACAGGGCGCGGTCGCCCTCTGCCATAAGCTTCTGCTCTTTTGCCTTCTCGATCATTTCACGCAGTTCTTCAATCTGGCGGCGATACATCGCGTAGACCTCGGAGGTGGTGTTCAGCTTGCCGAGATCGGCGTTGAGACCGTCCAATTCAGCCTGCAGCGCCTCAATAGCTTTGTCCTGCTCAGAGATCGCGGCATTGAGCGCGGTGAGGCGATTGGAAAGGGCCTCGGCGTCGCCGCATTGCTGTGTCAGCTCGTCCTTCTTGGCCTGCAGGGTGCGCACTTCACGGTTGGCCTCCGTGGCCCGGTCGCTGGCCTCGTCGGCCATCTGGTCGTAGATGCCGAGCCCGAGGATGTCAGAGAGAATCTGCATGCGCTCCTCTTTCCCGGCCTGCAGGAAAAGGCCATACTGGTCTTGCATAATCAGAGCGCAGGCCCGGAGGGTTTGTCCGTCAATGCCGATCACTCGCTGAATGGCGTCCTGAGTGTCGCGCATCTTCTCGCAGGAGCGGTCAACCCATTCGCCGTCAACCTTCTCGGATAGGTTCAGTGTGGCCTTGCCACTCTTGACGCGGGTGCGAACTACGCGCCACAGCTTTTCGCCAACGCGGAAGGTGAACTGAATCGCGCCGGAGCGCACTTTGTTGTCGTTGCAAATCCAGCCGGTCAGGTCGCCCTCGCGAGGCTCCTCGTACAGCGCGTCGAAGATTGCATCCATGAACAGGCTGCTCTTTCCGACGCCGTTCCTGCCATTGATCGTGGCAAAACGCACGTCCTCGAAGGAGAAGGTTTCGTCGAGGTAGTTGCGGTAGTTGGTAACACTGATCTCTACCGGCACGAGGACGCCGCTGGCCTTGTCTGCGTGGCCCTCCGCCAGAACACGGTCAATGATCTTGCCGCCGATATCCATCAGATCGGAGATCGTCTTTTCGTCAAGCGCCGTGGCACTGGTGGCGAGATATTCTTTCAGATTCTCCACGGGGTCGTTCTCGGAGGTCAGCTCCGTGCGGTTCACCGTCACCGTGATGTTACGCGGGGTGATTTCCTGCACCCAGAATGCGCCCATGTCCATGATCGCCCGTTCGAGCTGTGGGCGATTGAGCGCCTTCTGGTTCTCGTCGGTGCAATCGTATATGACGCGCACGATGGCGTCCTTCACGTCCTGCTGTGGCAGGATGCCGGTCAGGTTGAAGTCATGGATGGCGGCGTCGTCCAGCCGCACGGTCTTGAACTTGCGCGGGCTTGACAGCTCGATGAACTCGCTGCCGACAAGCTTCGAGCCGGTAGGCTTTTCGCAATCCAGCGTGTGAACGTAGAAGCCGCGAGCCTGGTCTTCATCGTTGAAGTTGAGCCGGTTGATGCTACCGCTGTAAAAAGCGTTTGCACCAAGTTCCTGCGGCCTGTGGATATGTCCGAAGCAGCACAGGTCATAGTTCGTCGCCATCAACGTGCGATGATAGATGATCGGTTCAAACTGACCGAACATCATGGTCTGACCGCTTTCTGTGTTGGCACCCTCTACAGTGTAGTGACCGACCAGTATGCATGGGTAGCTGGTGTGGTACTGCGCTTTCATGCCGAGTATGATCTTCTCAAGCGCTTCTGTGAATGCCTGGTTCTCTTGCTCGCGGTCAATGCCGGGGTTCTGACTGCGCCAGTAACCCTTGTCAAAGCCCGGCAAAGCCGCTATGTTTATCAGGTTGTCATTCTTATCGAAAACGCCGAAGACACCTGGTTCAGTTATGATGTTGACGCTTTCGTTGCCGTAAAAGTGCGTCTTGAGCATCTGGTAATGCTGCTCGCCGTCATGGTTTGGAGTGCCACGCACGATCACCACCGGCGCGACAGTCGCCAGGCGCTCAATGCGCTGAATGGCGTCGTTGACCTCGCTGATGCCGCGCTCGCTCCACGTCTTGGCGGCATGGAACAGGTCACCGGCATGGATGATCAGATCAGGTCTGGCTACGTTCGCCTTGTCAATGAATTCATCGAAGCAGCGCAGGGTGTCTTCGGCGCGGGCATTCTTCCCGGCCACCACCGGCCCCGGAAAGGGGCCGATGTGGGTGTCGGCAAAATGAACGATCTTCATTTCGAAGTTCCTCCTTTGTAATTACTGCTGGCTCCTTGCCTTCTTCTGGCAGTTGAAGCAGAGAGGCCGACCAAACTTGTCGATGGAGTAGTTGTAAACCTTCTCGCTGATATCCGCTCCGCAGGCGTCGCAGCACGGGCCGCTCTGCGGGTTGGGGTCAGGGTCGTGCAGGAAGTCGGGTTCGTTTGCCGGGTAATCGCCGGGCATATCGTCCGATGCGCCGGGCTGCGGGTCGCTGATGGTTGTCGGAATCATCGGCGGGATTTCGTCGTCATCGTCGCCGCTGACGTCGATCACGCGAGGCTGGCTGATGCTGGCGGCGTCGTGCCCGTAGAGGGCCTGCGCACCGGCGAAGAAGCCGTCAATGGCCCGTGCCTTGACCTCCGGGTTGTTGAGGTTGGGGACGAGGTAGGCAACCACGAAGGGCTTCTTGAGTTCTTCCAGCGTGTAGGTGGGCTTGATCATCAGCGCCGCCCGGATGGCCCGGTTCAGAGCTTTGCTCTCGCAGTGCTCAGCCCTGAACTTCATGAATTGCGTCTTCTGATTGGGCGTCATGCCTGCCGTTTCTTCCTCGATGTTCATCTCGCGGCTGGCCTTATACATGATGTCCTGACCGGTAAGCTGCGGGGCGAGAATTGTAACGGTATACTTCACATCCTTGTTGTTGCAGGAACCGCAGTTGACCGGGCGGCCAATGGCGCGGTTGACCTCCGCACACTTGAGGCACTTGGATGGAAGCTCCGACTGGGACTTTACTACGCGGATGCCAGCGGCCCGCATCAGCTTGAGCAGCGCCTTGCGGGTCAAGGCATACTTTCCGCGCTGCTGCTCATAGATTTCGCCGTCTTCGATTTTCGTAGAGATCGTGACGGCATTCATCACAGGAGACTGAATCTCCGCGATCTCGGCGACCGTCTGAATCGGCACGAGGACATTGAACTTCTCGGCGGGATACTGCGTGGACAGTGCCAGCGCGTTGTTCGAGGTTGCAGGAAGATTGTTGGACATTTTTTACACCCCCATATATTGCGTGGTCGTGGGAACTGTGCTATAATGGGGACAGTTGGAAAACGAGTTCCCACCGTTATCCTTCTGGCCTGGCCGAGCTGCAATCTTGGTCAGGCCCATTTTATCCCCAGTTCATCCATTGCTTCATATCTGCGCTTTGCCGCCAGTGCTTCGCTTTGCAGCCGGGCAATGTCGGCATGGAGCGCGTCGAGCCGGTTCTGGTTTACCTGTTCGGCAACAACCGCCGTAAGGTATGCTGTGTCGTACTCCCTTCGAAAGAGCTCGCTCTGGAAGTTCAGCTTCATGGTCGCGTATTCAAGGGCCGCACTGTACTCCGCGTCGGTAATCTGTCGGCCATATCGCGCTTCAACGAGCTGCTTGTTCGTCGTCGGTATCACGGCTTTCCTCCTCTCTGTTTCTATCAGTGTCCTACCGTGGAATATTATAGACGCTGTTAGTAACTTTGTCAAGCCTTTTTTTGACACCAACAGTTATTATTTTCCAGCGGGCTGCCGAGGGCGTTTCTGACCACGCTGCATCGACCCAGCGCGAACGACGCGAGACATAGACCGACCATACTGGTGAAGCTGGTTTTCAAATTCTGGATTCAGAAACACCAGGTCGTCCGGGTTTGGGTTTTCGCCGTGTTCACGTGCCTCGGCGAAACGCTCCATGTTGACGGTCTGGATTCTGCGCTGCAGGTCTCGAACCGTGTCGGCGTAATACATGCGCTCCTCCGCAACGGCGCGATACTTGTCCCAGATGATGATGCGGTCGATGCCGATTCCGGCGGCTACAGCGAGAATGATGTACAGGGTGATCATTCCAGTTTTTCCTCCTTCTTGTTGAACAGAGATTTGTAGGCATAGGAGCGGATGCAGACGGCGCAATCGCGGCGATGATCGCGCTTACACGAGCCATCATGCGGAATTTGCAGGATGTCGGCGATGCAGAGCGGGGACGCCGCAATGACATTCACGAGCCAGTCAAACGATTCCACGCAGGCCGTGCAGACATCGAGGCGGACGCTGGTGCGCGGGCGCTGCCCTCCGTAGAGGGCAAGCGCCACATCGTCAAAGGTTCCGCGCAGGTGCGCGGGCAGGGCTGCGCGTGTGCGCTCGATGGTGCTATTCGGCATAAACGGCACCTCCGTTCTTGCGCGGCCTGCCGCGTCGGCGGTGTTCCTCTTCACGCGCCAGCTCCGGCATCTTGAGGGCATCAGTGTCATCGTCCCCGGTGATGATGTGAGTTTCGTACCACTTCGACAGCGCCGTCTCTGAAACCCTCAGGGCTCCTCCGGCCTTGATAACCTCGCCGTATACCTTGCACTGGTGGATGATGTCATAGGCTTTCGATTGGCTCACGCAGAGCATATCCATGATCTGTTCTGCGCCGTAGTGCTTCTGCTTGAATCCGAGCGGTGACTTCCTTGCTGGCATATTGCCTTCCTCCTTTGTGATTGCCTGGCGGGTTATTCCGTGAGAAGAAGCTGGCTCTGCACGTCAATGAGATAGTCATCCCGGTTTGCAACGACCTTCTCATAGGCTTCCCTGCCTTGGAATTCGTCTACAACCCGGCGGCTCTCGTCATCCATTTCGTCATAGCTGACCTTGCCGTAGGATGGCGGCAGCCAGGCTTTATTGCGGCCAACGTAGATGTTGAGCCTGTCCACGATCTTCCGGTCATGGAACTTGATGTGGCAGGTTCCCTTCTTGTAGAATGTCACGGTGAAGTATTTGCAGACGATGTCCCTTGTCTGCTCGCTGGTCGCCGCCGACGCGAGAACGCCGGTCAGGTCGCACTCGCCGGTCTCGCCTCTGTCAAGGTAGTTGAATGCCTTTTCCAGATCGTCCAGTATGGCAAAACAGGCGCGAGTGTCCAGGCCTTCCAGGATATCGCGGTAGTTGCCGTGCTTGTCCGGCTTCCACTTCCTTGCGAAGCATCCCCATGTCGGAATGATGCAGCGCATGCCGACGTAGTGCGCCTTGTTTGTCTTCCAGCCGTCGAAGTAGTGGATGTTGCCGTTCTTGAGGTTCTCGTCAAACGTGTGCTTATCGGAAAGCATCTCGAAGCAATGCAAGATCGCGCCGTCAATGCCGACGGTGAGCTGGCCCATAATGCGGTTGAGCACCTGCTGGATGTTGAAGCGTGAGAACTCATAATCCCTCATCTCAGAGACGATTTCATCGTAGGTGCTTTTCATCGTCGCTGTCAGCTTATTGCGGAGCATCGGAAGGCTGAACAGGTCTTGCCAGAACTTGGAGCGCACCCGGCGCAGGTATTCGTTCACATTCCCCTCGTCACACCGGCTGCCGCAGTTCGAGTTTCCGATTGAGAGCTCGATGATCGGCACGTCAGACCCGCTGCCGCAGATATGTGGGGCGACGCCGTTGTAGGCCCGCATGAGGGCGATTCCCGTGTCGCACGTCAGCTCGTACTCGCGCAGCAGCCGCTCGATGTTATCAGATGGCGCGATGGCATTGACATTTTCCGTTTCAAACCTTTCCGCCTGTGCCTTGCGCAGATTCTCATAGATTCCATCGTCGGAAAATGTGCGCGGAATGGTGACGTTGATCAGGGCGACATCCACATTCGCCCTGCGCTGGGCTCTGGCAAAGGCGTTATCCATGTACTTGATGGTCGCGCCTGCCTCCGTCAGCTTCTTGAGCAGCAGCTTCCGGGTGTTGGTGTATGGATTGCGAATGGTTTCGGCGTTCAGGATGCAGGCGATCTGGCCGCCGTGTTCGCACAATTCCAGCGCGTGCAACAGGTGTTGATCTCCATTGGAGAACGGCGGGTTCATTATGTACAGGTCATATTGCCTGCGGGTGTTGAAGGTCAGGAAGTCATCATGCACGACGCGGTAGCCCTTCGATGTGAGGATAGCCTGGAGATTGGTGTCGATCTCGATGCAATCCACGTCCAGCTTGCCATTCTCAGAATAATCGTGTCCACAGATGTGATAGTAATAACCACGCTTCGCAGACTTCGCGTGATCGATCAGGTCTCCTTTTCCGGCGCTCGGTTCCAGCACATTGGAAACGCCGCGCCACTTCACACCAGCCAGCAGCTTCCCGGCGACGTTCGACGGAGTTGGATAGAAGTCAGCATCCCATGACGGGAGATAAGCCACCGGCGCTTGTTTGGCCTGCCGGGCGGTGTGCTGCCTGTAGTATGACTTCGCATGCTCCGTCAACTCGATCTTGGCGGCATAGAGCGTATCGGTAGTCCGCTTCGTGTAGTGAACGTAGGACAGCCTGACGCCGCCGTCGTACTGTTGGCCATCTTCACAGACTTCGATTCGATAGCGCGGGCGGCCATAGGACGGATTGGAATCGTAAATGACCCGGCCAACCAGCACGCCGTGAAGAAAACAATCCCACTCGTGGTTCGGCGTTACGCATTTCTGCTTGTCGGTGACGTGTCGGTCGATCAGTTGGAGATGGTCTGACATCTGGTTTCTCCTCTCTTGTTTGTGTGGTTTACGCTGTTCACGGATTGCCAGAGTAAATCCTCAAGCGTATTCATGGCGCGTTTTGCGGTTACGAGTTCGATGTCCGGAATGCTGTCCAGGGCATTCTTGGCGTCCATGACCATTGCGTAGACCTCGCCGACGGTAGGCCGTGGTCGCCTCGTTGGTGCCGCCGGGTGTTGTGGTTTCGGCTGAGCCTTGCGCTTGCGCGGCTTCTTCTTGAATAAGCAGAACATTGTCGTTTCCTCCTGATTACAGCCTGTTCTTATCGGCGTAGATTTGCAGCGCATCAATGACGGTCTTGAGGCTGCCGAGCTTTTTCACGACATCTTGAAATGCGGAAACTTCGTCCGGGCTCACCTTACCGTCAGAGGCGATCAGTAGCAGTGCCTTTGCAACGTCGCCAACGCCCTGTGCCTCGTTAAACAACTTGATAGCTGTCCGCTCAAAGCATTCGTCCTGCACGGGGTTCACGCGCCCGCAGCCGATGGGGCAGATCATGGCGCAGTAATTGGTCAGAAGTTCCGGCGCGTTGTAGAGCTGTGCCATGCGCCGGGCGTTGATGTTGCTGGGTAACACTTCGTCGCGTTCCCACCGCCCAATGGTTTCGGGAGAGGAGACTTCCAGCGCTTCAGCAGCGCCTTGCTGGGTTGCCAGCTTCTCATTGTAGGCCGAGGCTTTCAAACGCGCCTCGCGGAGTTGTTCTCCAAAGGTTTTTCCACCATTCAAAATCCTTCACCTCTTACTCTGTCTGTGCTACAATAACTTCACGGTGCTTGAATGCGTCGCGATCAACGTCGAAGAATTCGACGGGGAATCCGAGCAGCTTCGAGAGCCGGGCGGCGACCCGCTTTGAAGGGTTCCGCTTGCCATACTCGATGTTCTGGTAGTGGTCGAGGCTGATGCCTGCCGCAGTTGCCGCCTCCGTCTGCGTCATGTGCGCACCTTTGCGCAGGGCGCGGAGCCAGATGCGCTTATGGGATTCATTCAAGATTTTGTCACCCCCTCGTCGTTGCCCTTGCTCGAATTTGACGGTATAATGGAAGTTGGATTTTTAGCACTGTTCCGCAATTTTGCGCGGTTTGCGCTTCTTGCGCGTTCCGTGGAATACCGTCAAGCGGTTATGGGGACAGTATAACTAACATCTGTAAGTTTGTCAAGGGGTAAAGACTAACATCTGAAAGTTTTCATAATTGAGGTGCATTATGACAATTTGTGAGCGGATGTTCTGGCTTATCGATAGTAAAACAGATAAAAATGCAGCAGGGTTGGCAAAATCGCTGGGTGTAACGACTGCGCAAACGACGAATTGGAAAGCGAGAGGAACAGACCCGCCAGCAAAGTATATAGCTAACATATGTGAGTATCTTGAGGTGACGCCGATGTGGTTGCTAACCGGCGAAGATGGTGCTGACCGTGGATTCGATATTGATGGGCGTGAAAAGAATCTGATCGAGCATTTCAGGGCACTCGACTACGATGGTAAGGCCAGAGTGGAAACGACTGCAGCCAACGAGCATGACCGTATGCGCTTAGAGGGGGATAGCGCAAAGACAGCGACATAGGGAACCGATATTCGAGAATGTATACCCGATTCGACCGTACTAAGGAGGAAGGCTGAATGGCAAAACTTGGCGCAGGAAAAAGGCAGATGCAGGCCGTGAGGAAGAAGCAGGCAAGGCAGACGCAAAAGGCGCTAAAGGGTTTCTTCGGAATCTTCAAGCCTAAGAAGAAAAGGAAACACAAGTTATTTTGAGGAGGAAGCTACCATGAAGAAAGTCATTACAATCGTCGTTACAATAGCAATGATTCTGTGCTGCGTGCCGTCGTTGGCCGAACAGGGAGGGCTCGATTTTTCGAATCTGTCAGACGAGCAGCTTCAATATCTGATTGATGCGGCATTGGCGGAGCAGGAAGCGCGGAAAGCTTCTGGCGCAGGTGCGAATGAGGAGGGAGCCGGAGCCGATGTCGCGACAGGACAAATCGAAGCGGAAATCTCGGCCCAGCCGGTTTACGTCCAGGAGGCCAACCTGATCGTCCAGTCCACCGAATACAAGG
>Ga0326512_10002554_pt1 | contig 13470 bp, 19 predicted proteins | sample 1_2617_0518_D_FD_203652 | JGI IMG/M metagenome (GOLD analysis project Ga0326512, IMG submission 203652) | Bovine rumen microbial communities from UC Davis, California, United States - 1_2617_0518 | ecosystem: Host-associated > Mammals > Digestive system > Stomach > Rumen | place: USA... | reverse complement strand
AAAAAAGGGCACCCGTTCCCCATAACGAGTACCCTTTGAATGTTATACTGTGCAACAGCAGGGCACCGGGCAACGCTGACGCGTGCCGGTAGCCTCTGCTCCGCCGCCGCCGCAGGGGTCAGAAGTGAACAGCCTCCAGGATCTGATAGCCGCGAGGACATTCATGCTCCCTGACTACCTTGAACCGTTTAAGCAGTTCGGTCCTGTCCATGATCTCATTCCAGGTGATGATCAGCACAGTGCCTTCATGACATGAGTCTGATACCGTCTGCATCAGACGGTCAGCCTCGTTCATGTCAAGGTTTGCAAGGATCAGATCATATCTTCCCTGCACTGACTTGTTCAGATCGCTGTGCAGTATCTCGATGTCTGATTTCGATTCTTTCGCATTGATGTATGTACATCTGATTGCGTCATCCGATATGTCGCAGGCTGTCACTTTTTTCGCACCGAGCTTGCTTGCATTGATCGAGAGGATTCCCGATCCGCATCCGATGTCCAGTACACTGGTGTCCTGTCTGATGTAACCGCTCATAAGATTCATGTACATGGGTGTTGACCAGTGCACCGGATTGAATACGTTTCCGACCAGCTTCATTTACATGACTGTGTAGTGGAAGTATCCTGATGTGATGACATATGTCACAGAGGTTGATACATTGTGAAGTGTTACTTTTACCCTAGTACCTGAGAAATCCACATCGTATTCTGTAGGAGGGATGATCCTATATCCGTCAGAAATTTCAGATGATGTTGTGTATAGCATTACATGTATATTGTAAGGAGTCGGTATCGTCAGGTAAGAGTTTACTGATGTGCTTCCGGCTGGAATGCTTGTCTGATGCACATTGACAAGTCTTCCGATGTTGCTTTGCGTTGCGGATGTCAGGAGTCCCTGAGAGTTGACTGTGATGATAGGGAGGTTGATTTCCCTTGTGTTCGTGACGAATGATCCATATGTTCCTGCAGTAACTCCGGACGGAGGAAGCGATCCTCCGAAATCCTTTAGCAAAGTGAAATACTGATCACCTGTCCAGGACATCGCAAGGATGGAGCCTGCAGGGATTTCCTCAGACAGAGGAGTGAGCGTATCTTCGTTTACAGAGAGATAGTGCGGATCGTTCGAGTCGACAATAACCGGATAGCTGTTCGCATTGACAGGTACGGCATCGTTAAACCTGACAAAGATAACGCTTTTGTTATCGGACACGAAGTCGCCGGTGTCGGTCTGCACGATCAGGCTTCCGTTGACAAGATCAGCCTGGGCCGTATAGAGGTTGTCATTACCTCGAGGACCCTGCGGTCCCTGCGGACCCTGTGGACCCGTCTCCCCTGCCGGGAGTGTGAAATCGAAATTGACGCCTGTCTGGAAGTCGCCTGTCGTTTCAACACTTGCAGGTGAACCGGTATGCACTTCAGCGGTCACAGTTCCGAACTGTGCCTGGAATTCTTCCCAGTCCTCGACGACTTTTTTCATCTCGCCGATGATCCAGTCGAGATTCAAAGCGTGAAAATTTGTGTAGGGAAAATTATCGTATAATGCCATATAAATACTTCTCCTTTAATTATTACCTGTAAAAGTCAAAGTCACATCAGCTGATGCATCTTGTGTGTAGTCTGTGATTTCTAAAACACCCTGTGCACCTGTACAGTTTACGCAATTTGTGACAGTTATGTTTCGAAGATTACCATGTTCAGGAATTAAGTTAACGACTACTGCTGCACTCGAATTAAAAGGAACAAAACAAGTCACCTCTTTTGTTTCTCTATCGTTGAAATTAACAATGTTGTCTGCATCAAGAGATTCCGCATCGGTTACAAAATTGTTGCCTTGTATTACCGCCCAACCATCATTTACAATAAGAGCATTGTTGATCATCCATGTACTGTTTCCTTGCACCGTAACATTCATAGTAACTTTAGGATGCAGGTCTAAAGAACCGCCTCCGCTTTCTCCAAGTGTAAACTGACTTTCGAGATTGGCGGGAATATCTTTGACTGTCATGGCCTTGCTTGAAGGCTCATATGAGAGAAAAAGAATATGCTCCGGAGAAAAATTAAGGATTGCCGTCTTTACTGCTAGTAAAGCCTGTCTGAGCGAATTTGGTGCCGATTTGACGGCGTTTTTCTTTTTTGCCATGTTTTATACCTCCTAGTATATTTGAAGCAGAAAGCGCTCTTTGAATTCACGCACAATGATATCGATCAGGTCGTATGCGATCCTGACCTCCATCTCCTTCCGCAGCACGTCCTGTGCGTCGGTGATCGCAGAGTCACCTTCGACATGGAAGGTCTCGATCGTGCTCACCGTACCGGTGTCGGTGGAGGATGTGCCCGTCTTTGATCTGTTCGAGTAGGTCGTTTCATTCCAGGCGGATACTTTGTTCTCGGCTTCGCCGGAGCTTGCCAGGTTTCGCGTCTGGGTGATCTCTCTTCGCTCATCTCGTTTGATGTTGATGTAGGGATCGTAGTCTTCATACAGGACCTCTGCCATGCGGTTCCAGGTATGCAGCCTTGATTTGCTCCAGATGCTGATCGCATGCTTCATTACATCAGGATCCGGATACAGGACCTCGAGCTCTGCATACTGCAGAAGGATGTTTTCATAGACCAGATAATCGTTCAGATGCGTGGTGATCTCATCAGGGAGCGTCATCTCGCTGAAAATCGTGTTATCTGCGCGGTACAGTCCCAGGATAGACATTGTAGCTTCAGTGATCATCCTTTACCTCCTTCGTTCTGATTTATATCAACAAGCTCACACCATTCAGGGATCGTTCTTGATTCCTCTGAAGTGAGCTGTCGCTCTGACAGTCTGCATTCTTCATATGAGATGGTGCAGAAGTCAAACGGACATGAAGCGCATGATCTAGGCTTCTTCAGGATTGCCATCACTTTCACCTGGCACCTCCTTCTGTCTGTATCTGTATGATACAGAGATGTTCAGACCATATTTTGCATTGATCTTCTTCAGATCTCTGTTCAGAGTATCAAGCCAGACGTCGATCAGAGACTCTGTGTCGTAGTCGTTCGATTCGACCTCCGAAGTGATCAGACGTTCTCTCTTCTGTGTGTTTGCATTCGGGATACCGATCTGCGTGTTGTACCGGTCCTCGATGGTCTTCAGATCGTTCAGGACATCAGTGACGATGTAGTTCTGTCCGACGTTCTGCTGCATCCAGTCCCAGTTATGGCTGCCGTCCTCGTTGAGCAGATTCTTGTCGATCACGGCAAACGGATCGCCTGATGCGAGCGTGTCATACAGTTTCTTGTATGTCTCGGCTGTCGCCTTGTTCTGGGCGAAGAAGACGAAGCTGGCTCTGGAGTTGAGCAGGTTGACTGCTGCTGTTTCAGATGCCACCGAAAGCATGTCGGCGTAGAAGCTGACGATCTCCGTGATGCCTTTATAGTCAGGTCCCAGACGCAGCAGCTCGCAGTCTCTGCCGACCTCGAGCTCAAGTGATTCCTTGAGTACCGGGTTGGTGACGATGACCCGCTTCGGCTGATAGAATATCGTATGCGTGTCCGACAGAGTGCAGTTCTGCGGGATCACACCATATTCGGGAGTCTTCAGGATCGCCATGAAGCCATAGCCGAAGAGGACGTACTGAAAGTATTCCATCGACCATGTTTCAGGAATTCCTTTCCATTCAAGGACTGCCAGCGCCTTCGTGAAAAGGCGTTCAAAGTAATAGTTGTACAGACCCGTATTCTTCGTGTGAATAGACGATGGTCTGATGCCGGCATTGTACAGATTGATGATGTCGTAACCGGCTGGGATATTATATCTTGCCGACATTGATTGTACCTCTCTTTCTTCTGTTTCTGACGAACGCTGCAAGTATTGCTCTTATATTTGATTTCATGTCCGCGCTGATGCTGATCGGTACGTTCTGGAAAGCTGTTCCGTTCACATAGGTCTTGCTGAAGGTCAGATTCCGCAGTGCTGTGTATGCGGTGCTGAATTCACGGTCGTACCGGAGCACCATACCTGTCTTCGTTGCCCTCTGATAAGTGACGCCGTCAACGGTATAGGTTGAATAGATCCATCCCGAACCGTTCGATATCCTGGTCAGACCCGGATAGGAAGTACCTCCTGACACCGTTTCTCCGACAGGAATGCCGCTCACATCCAGATTGAACGTGATGTCGCCGTAATCATCTGATGATGTCAGATGCATGTTCACCGATGAAGGCGTGATCGTCACGGTCGGCGTTTCCGTGCCGGGCTGCGGACCCGGACCCGGACCGCCGGTATGAATGACACCGACCACGTCGCAGTAGTACGGGCTGTCAATATCCTTGTATATGTCAATGCTTGAACCCTGATAAATTGACGATTTGCTGTAGCTCGTTGTCAGGCAGGCCATACCGATCCATACGGATCGCTGCGAATAGGCTGACTGTGATATATAGACAGTGTTGCCGGATACCTGTTCGACAAACATTACATGTCCTTTATCCGAATCGGTCAGTACGATGATGTCGCCCGGCTGAATGTTCGTCGCGTCAGTATCCTTGCTTCCTGAATAGTTGTCATACCAGTTCTTGGCATGCCCCAGGTGTGGAAGATATACACCCAGCGCGTCATTTGCCCTGCCCCAGCACCACCATGTACAGTTGCCGTTGTACGTGTTTTCAGGATAAGGGCAGTCATAGTATGAATAACCTGCCTTATATCTCGGACCGTTGTAGCCGGTCTGTCCTGTAGGAAGTGAGCTCGGATTGAACAGGATCGGCGATGTTCTCCAGTCCGTTTCTCTTGGTGCGTTCCTGAAGGAAGTGCTGTTGAGAGCATAGCTGATCGGCTGACCTGAAAGTATTGGACTGAATGGCATTACTCTATGTACACTCCGCTGTTAAGCATTGATATGATGGCGTTCTGTTCATCCACCGTAGGATTGCCTGTTGAGTAGTCGACGATTGCATTCCCGCAGAGGATGAAGCCCGGCAGATTCTCCAGGCGCAGATTCTGGCAGCACGGAGCGCCGAATCTGGCGATATCGTGCGCGGTCTGTTCCATAAAGAATGCAAAGATGAACGGTCTGCCCATCTGATAGGAGAGGAATGATGCCGGCTGACCCTTTGTGGTGATCTGACCCATCGAAGCACTGATCGTGTCCATGACGGTGTCGATCAGATTCTTGTTCTGGTCAGGAGTATTCTCGATCGCCGTTCTGACATCGTTCATGTTCCTGTGGGCATTTCCGAATGCAGCCAGCGAAATCCCTTCCGGTGTGATGCTTTCCGCCTGCGTCTTGATCCATGTCAGGGCTGACAGACCCAGACCGACCTTCCAGTCGACGATCAATGAACTGATCGGGATCGTGACGCCGATCTGTGTCGATTCCGTGTATACCATGGCACCATTGTCTGCAAACAGCTGCAGCTCGACGGATCCGGTGCAGAAATCGACATACCAGGTACATCTGATCTCATCGGATCCGTAGATCTTCGTTGTGTCGAGCGGGATGCATCCGAACGGCTGGAAGTACAGGGAATACTGTGAGTAAGGAGACAGATTCAAATACGGGTAAGTAACCGCGGAGGGATGACGCGGTATGTCAATGTACTCCCTGTACTCCAGGACCATATTTGTGTCGATGTGATAGCAGTCGTCAGGAACCCCTGACCCCACTGTCGCCGACACGTCCACCGTCTGTGATCCGCAAGGGATCTCTGCGACAGCGGTATACTGTGAAAGGTTTCCCGTCGAAGGCATCACAGGGAACCATTTGCAGTAGGTAACATACTGCAGATAGTTGTAGAGACTTTGAGCGACACCCTGCGACACGTCGGTCATATCCGAAGGCACCATCTGGAAGCCCCTGTCGAGGAAACGTCTGAACACCCTGGAAGGCATCAGATAGTAGTTGACACCTGTCAGAGTCGTTCCGACCACACCGATCACGAAGCAGCCGTCACCGATGGATCCGGAGAAATAACGGCTTTTTACCTGCCATGTATCAGTCGACGGGATGTACTCTTCAGGATCGTTCGAAGCTGACTGTTTTGCATAGGCGTTCTGCTCGTCGACATAAGTGTTGTAGAAGGTGTCGACCAGATCCGGATTGTAGGACACAGCCGAGCGCAGAACGTACTGCCGGCTGTTGAGGATGTCCTCCTTGTACGAGGCAAGGACATCGCAGCGCAGGAACAGCGTCCAGACGCCGATGTCATACCTGACGTCTTCGATGAAGTAATACCGACCAAAATCGGCAATATAGGCATAGTTGAAAAGTGGGATCTCGTTGTTCATGTGAGGGTCGGTGATCTCCACGATCGGAGTGATCACCGAACTGATCGACTTCATCGCACACGGAACGGTCGTCCCGGCGGAAGTCGGCACTCTTGTAGAGTTCGGTCTCTTGTTGAATCGATATAGAACGATATTGAACATATGTCACTCCTTATATAAAAAGGAGGGAGCCCCTGAAGAGCTCCCAAGAGGTATTAAGAAGGGTTACTTAATCAAGATAGAAGACTACCGCTTTCTCGGTCACGTCATTCTGCAGCTGGACATCCATATGTGCAAAGATGTTGTAGTATGAGCCTTTCGCATTGTATGGAGAAGTTTCGATCTCATCCCTATAGATGTTATAACCCATAGCATCCCTGTCGAAGATGATTCCCACTACAGAAGAAAGCGCCTGCGCGGAACCTACCTTGACAGCACCGGTCGCATCGATGTAGACCGGCTTGACGCTGACTGAAGACGGAGAGTCGATCGCCTGCCAGAAGCTGACCGGTTCGACATCCGCATAGCGCAGGAAATTGTCATGATAGGTATCGGCGAGGACCATTGCGTCCATGGCATCCAGGAACTTCGCGCTCATGTAGACCCTCTGATCTCTGACAGGTGTGTGCCTCATGATCGGGTAGTTCGTAATGACCTGCTGGAACTTCTGGGACCTCTCTGACATGAGTCTTGATACCTCGGATACGCGGGCATAGACCCATTTCATGAAGCCGCCGAAGTTTGCCGGCTGCATGACTGTGGTCGCAGTGAGGGACAGACCTGTAGCAGCGTTGTATTCGGTAAGCAGGTGGATGTTTGAATCAGGATCCGCGATGTCCGCTTTTGCGGCGATCATATTGCTGATGATCGACCTCTTCAGGTTCTCCAGCCACTGGGTCCTTTCATTCAGGAAGTGAGTCATCAGACCTGTCATGAATGAACCGAAGTTCGCTTCATTCTCGAAGGCGGTCTTCAGCTGCTCACGGTAGATCGTGTAGGATCCTTCATAAACATCGGAACCGACGTATCTCGTCTCGAGAAGGACCGGTTTCTTGACGACATACTGGTCGATCGCCTGACCGTTCACGGTCGCATGCGTCGGATCTGCTTCTGCCGGTGTGTCGGCAAAGTTGATCTTTCTGATAATTCCGCCCCATGCATCCGCGGTCATCTGCAGACCTTTGAATTTTTCGTCATAAGGACGGACAGCAATAATAGTGCGCTGCAGCACCTGCGTGATGGCGTTGAGCGTGTTCTCATATCCTGACTGCAGCGTAGACTGTGCTACGGAAATGAAGCCGGACAGGTCAGTAGGAGCCAGGGAAGCCGTGCCGGTCGCCTGCGCGTGGATGGCATTGATCAGCTGATACGCCTGTTCCTTGGTCATGTTGTTGACAGCCATTTTTATTTCTCCTTTCTGTCATCTGTAGGCGGATTGATCAGAGAAGCAAGTATGTCCTCTGCTGTAGGGCTGCCCGCCTTTTGCACTTCGCTTGCTGCGATGTTCTTCGCGTACACCGCAGTCTTGAGGTCCTTGACCTCGTTCGCCAGCGCAGCCATGACCTTCATCATGTCATCTGCACCGGTGTTCTCCGGTTCTGCCGGAGTCTTCTTCGCTTCTTCAGCATCGTCCTCGATCAGAGCATTGATCTCATCTTTCGAGTAGCCTGCCTTCAGAAGTGCAAGTCGTTCTGATAGTTTCATTTTTCCCTCCTTATTGAAGTTTATCCTCGATGAGCTGCTTGAGTCCTTCCAGGACCTTGTTGTTCTCGGCGATAACTTCTTTAAGAGAGAGCATCTCGGCTTTATGGTTTTCCTGTTCTTTGTTAAGAAACCAGAACATGATTCCACACATCACGATCGGAAAGCCGACCGTGCTTACTGCCTGGATAATGACGTTTACATCTTCCATCGTTTTTCTCCTTTTCGCGAGAGACATATTCGCGCATCGGACAAATGCGTCCCTGCCCTTCCGGGGCTGTCCTGTAGGGTTATGCCTCTCTATTAATTATACCAATTTCGCATAAATTTTCATATGCGATTATGTGAAGTTGTGTGAAATGCTCCCGGAGGCTCTTGACAGGCTTTTAATCATATATAATGGAATTAAGCTGATAAACAGCAAGGAGGACAGAAACATGTTATTTGTAAGAGACGACAGCATCAGCAAAGAGGGAGATCTTTTCCTGGCATACTTCTACACAGTCAACGATCATAAGAAGATCTGCATCAGCATGGAAAAAGACAGGTCGATCAGATCGATCGGTCTGCTGGACAGCCTGGTTCCATTCGACACTGAATACAAGAACTGGCTTGACCTTAAGCAGCTCTGCTACATCGAAAATATCACCATCGATGATGGTAAACTTCTGAAAAGCGATGATCTGATCAGAGTCGTTGAACAGGAGGAAGCATGAAAAGATCAAGAGCGCAGCTGAACGCGATCAGCAGAAGCTATAGGAGGAAACAGAATGCCGACAAATGAACAGACAGAGAACCAGGTGTTCATCGAGGTCACTCTTCCGAGACTCCGGAAGATGTGCGAATGGTACAGGGAAGACAAAGGTGTCGAGACCACATGGATGTCGATGCTGATCAGCTGCGTCGATGTGGTCTTCGATTCGATCTACCAGGGGAGGAAGATGTTCGATGAAGAAAAGGAAGAGAGTTAAGATGACGAAGGAGGATGCTGACAGGATCAGGATCCTTCGTCAGCAGTACACGGCGAACGAGAATGCCAAGATCGCAGGCATGATATCAGATGAAGAGTATCACGATTCACTGAACAGGATCGGCATGGAGATCGTCATGCTCGAGGAGAAATACGGACTCTATGTCGCTGAATAAGATCCAGATGCTGCTGCTTGCCGGAGCGAACAATGTCAACAGGGACACCGCGATCTTCCATCAGTGGGAGCGCGGAGAGATCACCACGGCGAAATGTCTGAAGATGTTCCGACAGAACAACCGGCAGAACGACAGCGTCGACATATCACAGGAAGATTTTGAAAAGTGGCTGAACAGCCTCGGCTACATCAGGAGGTAAAACATGGCACCAAGATCAAGACAGACGAGAGAGCGTCTTCTTGAGGACTTTAACCGGAACGTCAGAGAGATCAACCGGAATCTGGAAGAGCTCGAAAAGAAGACTCCCGACTCGATCGCGCTGGAGCGCTATAAAGGCGAGTTTTATGAGATCAGTGATCCGAACTATAACTACAATGCGCTGCGCCGGATGAACAAGCGAGCGAAAGAGATCCTGAAGTCGGGCGCCGTATCTGTCGAAGGACAGGAGCGATCGATGGGTCTCGCACTTGAGACGCTGCACCGTGAAGGATACGACTACATCAACAGGAGGAACTTCAACAGCTTCATGCGGTTCCTAGATGATGCCAGGGCGAAAGGACTCGGCGCCCTTTATTCATCCACCCAGCTGATCGAGAAGATCAAGGAGATGAAGGACCGGAGGCTCACCAAGAAGCAGATCCTGGCGAACATCGACCGCTGGTCTAAAACAAACATAAAGCGTGACAGAGAAGGAAAGGTCATAGAGCAGGTCAAGCCGAAGAAGCTCTACATCAGGACGAACTGATGCTCATCTGGGACTTCAATTATGATCAGCTGGCTGACCTGACGATCATCCCGAAGATCCCGCGCAAGAAAGGAAGCAAGCCGTATCTTGACATTATCACAGCATTTGACATCGAGACGACACGCCTTGCAGACATCGAGCAGAGCGTCATGTATATCTGGCAGTTTCAGTTCGGACCAGATCAGACCGTGACCGGTCGCACCTGGGAGGAATTCTTTCACTTCATGCAGCAGATCGCTGACCGGATCAGGGGAGTAGCCTGGCTGGTTTGTTATATCCATAACGCCTCATTCGAATTCCAATTTTTGAAGGGACTGTATGACTTTCAGCCGGATGAGGTCTTTGCTACCGAATCACGGAAGGTACTCAAATTTACAATGTATGACTGTATTGAATTCCGCTGCAGCTATTATCTGACGAATCTTCCGCTGAACAAGTTTCTGCTGAAATATAACGTCGAAAACAAGAAGCTGTCCGGTGAGGAATTCGACTATTCAAAGGTACGTTATCCCTGGACGCCCTTGTCGGCGAAAGAGATGGAATACTGTATCAACGATGTCAAGGGACTCGTCCAGGCACTGACGAAGCAGATGGCATCCGACGGCGACAACATCCAGACGGTGCCTCTGACAGCCACAGGATACGTCCGAAGGGACGTCAAGCAGGCAATGAGAGGATACAACCACAATCAGCTGAAGGACATGCTTCCGGGTGCCGATGTGTATCGGCTGCTGCGCGAAGCGTTCAGGGGAGGCGACACCATCGCGAACCGGTGGAACGCCGATGACATCATCGAAGACGTTCAGAGCGTTGACATCACTTCGTCCTATCCTTCGTCGATGCTGATGTGCAGATTCCCGATGACACGCTTCTGCCGGGAGGATCCGGAAGAATTCACCAGGCTGTACAAACTGAAAAGCCGGGCATTGCTGTTGAGGATCGCATTCTTCGGTCTGCGTCTGAAGGACCAGTCACAGGGACACACCTATCTGTCCAGGGACAAATGCCGCAGCATCGAGGACGGGACCTTCTCGAACGGAAGGATCATCAGAGCTTCGTACCTGGAGACGACCATCACCGACGTCGATTATGAGATCATATCAAGGCGGTATGTATGGGACGATCAGATCGTGATCGATCTGTACTCATCCAGATACAGGATGCTGCCGGTCATGCTCCGATCTGTCATCATCCAGTATTACAAAGTGAAGACGGAACTGAAGGGTGTTGAGGAAGGAACAGACGACTATCTGTTCTATATGAAAAACAAAGAAAAACTGAATTCAACCTATGGTATGACGGTCGAGGACCCTGCAAAGGACACGATCGAATTCAGGGAAGGAGACTTCGTTGCAAAGGATGAATCGCTTGAACATCTGATCGCGACACATAACCGGTCCGCCTTCCTGTCCTATGCATGGGGCGTCTGGGTGGCTGCCTGGTCACGCAAGCGCCTAGCTGACGGCATAGATGTGGTAACGCATCATGACCGCGAACCGATGAACTTCATCTACAGCGATACCGATTCGATCAAGTATACCGGAGATGTGGACTTTACCGCATACAATGAGGACATGGAGCACCAGGCGTCACGCTGGAAGGCATATGCAGCCGATCGGAACGGTGAAGTGCATTATATGGGAGTGTTCGAGTCAGAGCACTATGAGCTGCCGAACAGGTTCAAGACGCTCGGCGCCAAGAAGTACGTTCTGGAAGACAAGGACAAACGGCTGCATATTACGATCGCCGGTGTCAATAAAAAAGAGGGAGGAAAAGAACTAGAAAAGATCGAGAACTTTAAGGAGGGATTCGTCTTCCGCAAAGCCGGAGGCACGGAGAGCGTCTTCAACGATCATGTCGATATGACCGTTGAGCGCGAGGGACATGAGCTGCACATAACCGACAACGTGGTGATCAGGGACAGCTCCTATACGCTGGGTATCACAGCGGAATACAGACAGATTTTAGAAGGTGTCATGGAAATCAAATATTCAGACCACGACATCGAGGGATTGTTCAAAGTCAAAAAATAATAAGGAGGAAAACATGAACAACGTAGTATTAATGGGAAGATTGACAGATGATATCAAGGTAACGACAGGATCAGGAGATACGAGATGGGCGAACTTTACGCTCGCAGTCAGGGACGGCGTCGATAAAGACGGAGAACCGAGGACACAGTTTATCAGATGCTCTGTCTTCGGAAAGGCTGCCGACATTATGGAGAAGTTTACCGAGAAGGGTTCTCCGCTCTGCATCAGAGGTCACATCAATGTCAGCCACTACGAAAACGAGGACGGTGACACGGTATGGTCTACGCAGGTCATCGTCGACGACTTCGATCTGGTTGGTGCAAAGAAGAGCACCCAGGAGGAACCGAAGGACAAGAAGTCAAATAATAAGAAGTATAGGAAATAAGATCTAGGGCGGCTCAGCCGCCTTTTACGGAGGATATATGTACTACACTAAAGAAGGATACATCGATGTCGAAAAAACGCTGCAGAAGGACAGCTCGACATTCATATTCATGGTCGGCGCAAGAGGCATCGGCAAGACGTTCGGCTTCCTGAAGCATCTGATCGACCATGAGATGAAGTTTATCTACATGCGCCGGACACAGACGCAGATCGACATGATCAAGTCTGATGAGCTGAACCCGTTAAAAGCGCTACGGACCGAGCTGGGAGACGCCTACGCGTTCATAATGAAAAGAGTGAACAAAAACATCACCGGCGTGTATCGCGCTGCAAAAGGCGAAGACGGCATCGAGAGAGCATACGGCGAACCGGTCGGATACATGCTCGCGTTGAGCACAGTATCCAACATCAGGGGCTTCGATGCTTCCGACGTTGATATTCTGCTCTATGATGAATTCATATCAGAGCGGCATGAAAAACCGATCCAGAGCGAAGGAACTGCCTTCCTGAATGCGATCGAGACGATCGGAAGGAACAGAGAGCTGAAAGGCAGAAAGCCGCTGCGCGTGATCTGTCTGTCGAACAGCTCGAACCTGGCAAACCCGATCTTCACAGAGCTCAAGCTAATCACTGCTGCGGAGAAGATGCTGCAGAAGCGCCAGGACTGGAAGAAGCTGCCTGATCGTGATCTGTCGATCTACATCCTTCATGACTCTCCGATCTCGAAAGCAAAGGCACAGACATCGCTGTACCGTCTGGCGGGTGAGGACTCGGACTTCTCCCAGATGTCGCTGAAGAATGACTTCAATAAGGAATTCTTCGGTCAGGTGAAATCGATGACGCTGACGGAATACAAGCCTGTCGTCGAGGTCGGTGAGATCGTGATCTACAAGCACAAGAGCGCTCTTCGCTGGTATGTCACGGATCACCTGTCAGGTCACCCGGAAAAGTACGATGCGTCCGACGTTGAACTGAAGCGCTTCGCGAATGACTACTATTTCCTGAAGACGGCCTATCTGAACAGGCATGTCTTCTTCGAGAGCTATATACATCAGGTCCTCTTCGAGAAGTATATAAACTTCTGACCCCTGCGGCGGCGGCGGAGCAGAGGCTACCGGCACGCGTCAGCGTTGCCCGGTGCCCTGCTGTTGCACAGTATAACATTCAAAGGGTACTCGTTATGGGGAACGGGTGCCCTTTTTTGTACCACGGGTACCTTTATA
>Ga0326512_10002553_pt1 | contig 13471 bp, 15 predicted proteins | sample 1_2617_0518_D_FD_203652 | JGI IMG/M metagenome (GOLD analysis project Ga0326512, IMG submission 203652) | Bovine rumen microbial communities from UC Davis, California, United States - 1_2617_0518 | ecosystem: Host-associated > Mammals > Digestive system > Stomach > Rumen | place: USA... | reverse complement strand
TTTATAATTCTTCTCCTCAATATCAATTACCAGATTTCAATAATATCAATCAGAATTTAGATAATAGAATCCAAGATATTAAAGCTAATCATTACCAGTTACCAGGTCCGTCGACGGGCGGAGAAAAAGGGGGGACTATAGGGGGGTTTAATGAAAATGATCTCGCTCCCTCACGTAGTTTCAGGAGCTCGATCGATCCTAACGTTAACTCAGATAATATTAATAGTAAATCTAAAACTTCTCCATTCTTTTTCTCTAAAAAAGAATAAATTTTCTCTATATAATAAATATATAGTAAATATATAATTTAAAATATAATAGAGAGTAGTCTATAGACTACTCTCTATTATCTATACTTTTTATTAATTATCAATAATATCAAACAATAATTCTTCTTTAAGTATATTTCCTTGTTTATCATATATATCCTTTACTCTTACTACTGTTTCATTATCTATTTTACTCTTTTTATAAACCCCTTTATTTACATATATTTTATTTCTTATTTTAGAATTTGAAAATATTAAATAGTATTGTATATTTCCATCTTCATTTTCAATACCTTTATTTTCTATTCTTACTGTCTCTGTACTATTTACTATATAATTATTGATAATAGAATAAGTGTTTTCTTTAAGATATAATTTATGCATTAATATCCATACTACAATAATAATAATTATTATTATCAATATAATATTGAAATACTTTAGTATCTTATCTCTTTTCTGTATATTGTTTATATTTTTCTGTATTGTATTATTCCTTTCCTCCATTTACACTTTCTGCTCCTATTCTATTTACTTTGATAATTTTGTAATAGTATTGTATATATGATATTATTATATATAATTTATACTCCCTATTACTTGAATGTGATTATCTCTCATATCTTACTGATAATAATGAAAAATATATACAATAGAGAATAATCTCTATTGTAAGAATTAATTGTATAATTTTCATAATTTCAATAAAAAAATAAATATTTTGTATATATTTCAATATTGTAAATAATATCAATAATTGTATAATTATAATATTTATATTAAAAATAATATAATTTCACTTTGCTTTCAGCTCTTTTCGGATCATTCGCGAAACACCCGCTCGTTCTCTTACTCGATCTTCACTTTGCTATTTTGCTTTACTAATTATTATTCCTTTTCTTATTTGTTTCTTTTCGTTTTGTTATTCTTTTTCTTAATTATTTTCTTTCTTTTTTCTCTGCTCGTATTGTCTTTTCTTCGAACGCACTACGGAATCAGTTAAAGTAAACTCCCTCCCCTCTGGATCGCGAGTTTACTTCAACAATCGTAACATTTACAATAGAAAGCTCCAGTAATTAGTTTGTCGCTTTCTATTGTAAATACTTTATTATATTATTTTAACATACGCAATTATTATTTATTTAGCTTCGTTCATTCGCTCGGGACTTATGGTGGCAACCGCAACAGGTTGCCACATATATAGTCCATTATCTCTATGTATATGATGTAATAAATTATTACAAAATAAAAATACTATCTAATCTTTAAAGGTACATTATTACCTTTAGCTTTAGGATTAATATTAAGCTCCATTACATCACTAATATCAGAGTTTAATACTTTAGGTAAATTATTCATATAATGATATAGAGTAGTATGTTTAGATCTACCAGTATTAATCTTATTACCATTAGCTACAATAAAATCAACAGCACAAGATTCAGTACCTACAAAAGGTACAAAACTATAAGCAATCATATGGCTCATAAGATCTTTATATAATATCCATACTAATTTACGCATATCATAACCAGTAATAAATAAAAGATTAGGATGAAATATGTATCTGAATCTATAAGCTAATATTCCTCCTCCATAATTAGTAGCAGTCATAAGACAATTACTGAACATATCTGCTATATATTCAGTACAATAAGGAAGATATCTATTAGATTCTCCATTATATTGGATATCAAATCCTTTATACTTATTCATATAAGTAATCATCTGTTCAGTATTAATATTAATAGTACCCATAGATATCATCTTATTATTCCAATATAGATAAGGAAAATTGGGATCACGACAATAGCTATAAATATCGTCTAACTGTCTCTTAAGAAGATCATAATCTCTAATAACATAAAAATCACTAGGTTCGTATACACCTTCATAGTCCATATAATTTTCAGGATAATAGTAATCTACATTCTTACCAGTAGGATCAAAACTAATAAAATTAATTCTATTTTTATTAATTGATTTTCTCCTATTGTATTTGTTATTGTAACTCATAATAACCTCCTATATAGAAATATATTGTGTATTAATACTATCTATATAGTATATTATTATAGATTAATTTATAATAACAAAATATACCTCCATAACAACATAGAAGTAAATCAAAGAAAATATTATTTCCGCCCTGAATAATAATTGTTTTACTTTGATCATTGCTGTTTTCAACTACCTATATGATTCATTTATTATTTCCTTCATACTGGCGGAAGCAGAAATGCTTCCGCATTTTATTTTATTTAAAAATTACCATATAAGTAACTATATTATAGTAGAAAAATTATCATATCTGGTGGAAGGAATGCTAATATTATGGTAGATAGAATAGAGAATGACGAAATCAACTCTTATAAGAGTAGATTAAAGAAGATAAGGGTATCAAGAGGAATGACTCAAATGGATTTGGCTAATCTTACTGGTATAGGAATAAAGAGTATAGCATCATATGAACAGCATCCAGAGAGAATAAATAAAGCATCTATAGAGAAATTGATTAAAATGAGTGATAGTCTTAATTGTACTATAGATGATATAGTAGAGAAAGAATTTATTAATTATTAAAAATAATATCCCTAGGATTTTACTCCTAGGGATCTTTTATTTACTTTTTATAGTCTTCAAACGAATTTCTATTTTCATAATTCCTATCAGGAATCTTTATATATTTATCCTCAGAACTACTTATCATATAATTACTATCACAAGATCTCTGTATTACATTAAAAACTGACTTCAAAGCTTCACTCATAATATAAACTCCTTTTCTCTAAATAAGATATAAAATAACTCTGTATAAAAATTCTCTGTATCTAGATGTTGGGATATACTGAAGTATTACAAAAAAGAAAGATACACCCAATAGCCTAATAGGATCTATTAAATATACCTTTCTTTTTAGAATAAAAACTGCAGACACAAGGGTGCAGCACGAGCAGTTTTACGTCATGCTCAGGACAATAGTTACTATAATAGTTTCAGAGTTTATTTCTCCTTTCTATATCAAGCATTAGCAATAGCTTCCTTATACTGTTCCCAACTCATTCCATAATACTTACCTCCAATTCTTCGCCTTGCATTGGAGTAAGCTACGGGAGCTATATCCCTGTCATCGTCTAACGTCTTCTGATACTCTTCCAACATTCCTTTTTCATCCCTACACAGATACTCATCGTTTTCGATATCATATACTAAGAATGCCGGAAACATATACTTCTTGTCGTCCATTAAAATCACCGGATCGTCTCTTCCATAAAGAGCCCCACCTACAGAGCAGCTAGACACTACCGGTACACCTTCATTGTTTAAAAATATTCCATTGATACTGTAATAATAGGAGTCATAACCAGCAGCTCCAATACAGCCATTATCCAATACGACAAGATTTTTTATTGGGGTTGCATCTTTTTTGTCGTTATACTTACTATACCAGCATCCACCGTAAGCTCTGACAGCAGCTGCTATCTTATGCAGTTCCTCAAAAAGATTCTTTTTTGTTTCTTCCATATACTGCTGGTTTTTCATTGCTACTTCACCATATTCGTTCTTCATTTCTTATTCCCTTTCTTTAATTATGTATATATTTATAATACCACCAACGTTTTAAATGATATAAGAGTATAGAGATTATTTAGTAAACAATTATTTAGATAACAATTATTTAGTAAACATATACATTATAGAAAACAAATATATATTAGAGATTAATCAGACTGTTTACGGTCTAAATGTTCTCTAATGAACCGTTGAATTTCAGCGGTTATCGGTCGATTCGGGTCTGATATAATATTGCTATCGTCTAGCAGACCAGAATCAATCAACTTGGCTAGGCTTGCCGTCGTTGCTGGCGGCAAGCTATAACTATAAGTTGATCCCATAGTATTTACCTCCTATAAAAGTATTTCTCTATACTCTTATATCAGAAATATATTATATGATTATATTTAGCAACTTTTACGAAAAATAAAGAGAGGTGACGTAAAGCCACCTCTCTTCATATAACCATTACTTCGTTTCCTGATCGTGGATTCGTATCCACTCTTTTTGTTCATCGGTTACATTAGATGGATCGTAGTTGATCCACTCTCCATCATCTGTAAGAAAACCAATTAAGTTCATTTCTTTGTCATATACAAACAACGGTCTATTCATTTTTATTTCCTCCTTTATGAAAATCTACAATAACATGAACATTTTAATGATATAAGAGTATAGAAATTATATAGCAAGCAATTACATATTAGGATACAAATACATAAATTTAAAGATTAATTAGACTTTTTATAGTCTAAATATTCTCTTATAAATTCCTGCAAATATGCAGTCTCACGACGACCTGGTTTACCTACGATACTGTCATTATCGATTAAACCAAGATCAATCATTTTAGCAACACTTTCCGTCGTAGCTGGCGGTAAGTGATTGTAAGAGAATGTAGATCCCATGTATTTCACCTCCTATAAAAGTATTTCTCTATACTCTTATATCAGGTATATAGTATATTATCCAGATATGCAACTTTTACGAAAAATAAAAGGAGTAGGGTTTTATCCCTACTCCTATTTTTATTTATTCTTTTGATATATCTTTCGGAATTACTTTAATCTTTCTGGTATAGGTATTAACAGATTCGTTTTTTACCTTAATAGTAGTAGTCCAGACAAGATAGAAAGGCAGTCTATCAACAGCATATACAATACATTTACCATTACCTGTATCATAAGATGTATGAATATGAACAGGTGGATTATCATCTTCTGGGACCTTCCCTATGAGCAGAGTATCGTGATACCATATATCACCAGTACGTACTATAGGCATATTAATAACCGGCTCATAAACTATAGTTATATTATTGGAGTCATACTCTCCACCCGTAATAAAATCACCAGGATTACAAATAATCGTCATACCATTATATATTGCATCTTTTACAACTCTTCCAATCGGTGAGTTGAAAAACTCATCTGTTATTTTTCGTTCATAAGTACCAGACCCCATTATTACTCCTCCTTATATAAAATACACTATAATATTATTCTTCATAGACAAATCTAATCTTTTGATCGTATGATTTGTATAACTGTCTATCAAGATAAATCTCCGTTCTCCAGATAAGATAAAAATCTTTATTCTTTGGAAGATTATATATATCAAAGAAATAATCGATTAATAAATAATCAATAAAATATTTATTATTATCCTTTTTCTTGTCTCGAAAATATCCAGGATTAAAATTATCTAATAAAAAATAGTCTACAAATTTCACATGATTGGTTTTTATAGACATCTTTCTCATCTTATATGGACTAGATGTATTATCTTCTTCCTTATAAGGATATTTGATCGTATAATTATCCTGACTATAAATTCCCAATTTAATAACAGTATCATTGTTATATTTAAGGGTAAAATCATTACTGATAGCCTTCTTTATCATATCAGCAACCTGAGATACTTCTTCATCTTTCGAGTTAAAGAAAGGATCAGTTGCAGTATCCCTTTCAAAATCTACCAACACTAAATTTGTATCAATCATATTATTTTCCTCCTTATATAAAATAGGTATTATAATTACATATCTATAGTATATGATTATTTTTCACATTGGTATAATATTTTTAGATATAAATACTGGGAGGAATATTGTAATGAAATTACCAGCGTTTTTAAAACAAGATGGTGATAAGATTTTGTATAATAGTACTGGAGAATTAGTATACTATATTCCTGATAGATATTTTGGAGATACTAAAACATCTATTGGATTAGTATTAGGACCGTATGTATCTACAATGGGAATATTTGACTGGGCTTTAGTAAGTGAAAATGGTAGAGCTAGTAAAGCAAAACCTTTCAAATATCCTACAGTAATATTATGCAAACCTGATAGAATAGAGAAGGTAACTAATCTATCCTTAAACAACCAAAGACCTATGGATTATAGAGTACTTCATTTCAAGAAAGGAGATGAAGCTATATCCGATATTCATGTACCTAGAGTAATTGATAATGTAGAATTAATTTTCTCTCTAATGGTATTAGTAGAGAATAAACTTCCAACTACAATTCCATATGATAAACTGCAAGAATATTTCCCCGAGAATATGGAATTAAATGGAAAAGGATATGGATTATCTATGCAACTATTTGGAATTATGATGTCCGAATTATGCAGAGATCCAGAGGATGTATCCAAACCATTTAGATTATCTGAAACTATAAAGCATACTATGCATGGTTATAGACAGATATCTATTAAGCAAGTTCCTAAATTTGTATCTCCGTTTACTTCTCTTACTAGTGAAAATTGGGACGACAGTTTAATGGCCGCACTTAATATGTCTAGTGAAGGTAATGATACGGTTTCTCCGCTAGAAAGGGTTGTGACAGGCTAGATATTAAAAATCAACATATGTATAAATATTAGATTGATTTCTTTGACTAATACCAAAGGATTTAGATCTTTTATAATATAAATATACTTTTATATAATATACCCTTTTTAAATAAATAATATAAGGAGGAAAAAAGGTATGTATCCTGGTACAATATTCAATTGGTATGATCAGTCTCAGATTATGGTACCAGCAGTTGCTACTGCTGAAAATAGCCCTTTATTTCTGACTGCATCTTCCTTTGATAAGGGACCTGAAGATATGCGTATCGTTGGTGGTAGCGATTTCTATAAGCTCTATGGTAGTAATCCTGATTTTGATAAGCACGGTCAGGCTGCTATTCAGGCAGCTCGTACTATCGATGCTGGTGGTTATCTGCTTATAAAGCGTGTAGTTGCCGATGATGCTACGCTTGCAAATATAATTCTTGTTGCTACTGTTGATAGTAAGATCAAGGCAGTCCCGGCTGAAGCTGGAACTGAAGGAGCAATGACTCTTAACGAGATCATGGAAGCTGATACTTCTACTGATACCGATGAGACTCAGCGTTATACTACAGAGACTTCTTCTACATTAAAGTGGACCGCTGTTTCTGTAGCTGGTGTTCGTTCTCCGGATGAGGTTCTTAATCAGGCTAAGTCTTTATTCGTTGAAGGTGAGTATGCATCTAATCCTGTAGTTGGAGAAGGTGAAGACGGCAATTCTTATATGATTACTAAGACTTCTGATTTCCCGTTATTTGTTATTACTGATAACGGTCGTGGAGTTTCTGGTAAGGCTGTTAGAATTGTCCCGGACTATAATACTTCTCGTAGTATGACGAATTTCTTCTATACTTGCTTTGTATATGAAGGAACAAATATTGTAGAATCTATCAGTAGTACTATTAATCCTGATAGTGTTATAAGGGGAACAAACTACGGATTTAATACCGATAGTTCTATGCAGGTAAACTTCTATAATGTTGAAGACTGCTACGAAGCTTTTATTAGTGCTTTTGCTAAGGCTTCTGGTCAGACTGTAAAGCAGGCTTCGATGGAAGATATTATTTACCTTAAGACTTCTCGTAATGTAGCTATTCCGGGCATTTCGTTAGATCCTGATTCTGTTGACCTTAATTCTATTTATGGAATTGAGCTTACGAACGGAACCAACGGTGCATTTGGTGAGCGTCCGATCGAAACCACTGAGTATGAGAATAAGTTAGTAGAATTCTTCAGTGGTCAATACGATGATTCTATCTTCGATCTGGATGATTATCATCTCTGTGCTGTACTTGACGCTAACTATCCGTTAGCTGTTAAGGAAGCTATTTCGGAGTTAGTAACGTTTAGAGAAGATTGCATGTTCTTCAGGGATCTTGGAACTGAAGTTAAGTCTTATGCATCTATCGTAGACGAGATTGATAAGTTTACGTTATATAATAGGTATATTGCAGACTATCTTACTAACTATCAGATTTATAATCCGAATACTGGTAAGAGAATCACTGTTACCTGCATGTATGATATGGCTTATATTCTTGTAGATCACTTTGCTAACGGTGCTTATAGACCTACTGCTGGTATTGCTAATAACGCTGTTCTTGAATCTGCAATTCCTGGATCGGTTAACTTTACTCCTAGGATTACTCCGTCGGTTAATCAGAAGAGTCTGCTTGAAGATCTGAGAATCAACTATGCTATTTTCCAGAGTGGTAGATGTGTACTGCAGTCTCTGTATACTTCTCAGGAAGCTTATACGCAGCTTAGCTACGTCAATAACGTCCTTGCTATTCAGGAAGTTGCTCGTGCTGTACGTACTGCTTGCCCGAAGTTCAGATATACATTTGGATCTGGTAATGACTTTAGCGAGTATTCTTCTAACGTCCAGAAGGTTCTTGAGAACTTTAGGAATAACTTTGCTGAGCTTGGATTCTCTTATCAGCAGAATGCTCTGTATGCTTCACAGAAGATCTTCTATGCGGTCATTACATTCAGATTCAATAACTGGGCTCAGACTGAGATCTTCGATCTGTATGCTCTGCCGGCAGAGTAAATAAGAGAAAGGAGGAATAAGCAATGGCTGAAAAGAATAGCACAAATAAGATAAATGCTGGTATTCTTAATGATTATTCCGTAAAGCCGAGAAATCTTACAGAATATACTGCATTTAGAGGAGTTACTGACTTTACTCAGATTGGTCAGTTCAATCAGTTTGAGACTGGTTATAGCTTCTTATCTGTTATCAAGATGCCTACGTTTATCGAGCATCTTGCTGCTTTGAACGATGATGTTCTTACAATGGCAAATAGCTTTAAGCATATGCTTGAGTATGAATTCCGCGGACTGTCTGGTCTTCCGGATATTACCGGTCAAACTGGACAAATTACGGACGGCATCAACGAAATGAACTATATTAACCGTGTTACGATGGATACTTCTATTACAGTATCTATCCCGTATTTTGAAAAGTCTGGTTCTCTTATTACCAGATTTACAGAATACTATCTCACAGGTATTAAGGACCGTATGTCTCAGGCGAAGACTTATCATGGACTTATTGCAATGGATGATCTCCATCCTGGTCTTGAGAATGAAGTCTTTACGCTTCTGTACTATGTAACTGATAATACCTTCCTGAGACTGGAAAGAGCAGTTCTTCTTGCAAATGCTCAGATCACTACTGCCGAGACTTCTATGTATGATACTTCTCGTGATCAGATTAATAACAAGGAGACTACAATTCAGTTCAACTGCTTCCCTGTAATGGGTGAAAAGGTTGATAAGGCTGCTAGTGCTCTTCTTCAGGATATCACTGGTGTCAATGTTGGATATAGCAACAAGACTGTTAAGTACACCAAGGTTAACAACGATACTTACCTTGTTAAGGAAGCTGCTGGTGCTACTGGTAGAGCTGCTCTTGATTCTAATGATTACACTTATGGTATCATGGACGATAGAAGTGCGTCTAAGATTAGTTCGCTTGTAACGGCTATGAATATTGAGAGAAATACTGCTAGTGGATCTGGTAGTTCTCCGATTATTGCATCTAGTGATGCTGATCAGGCTCGTAAGAGGATGGATGACTATCTTGAAGCTCAGAGGAAGCAGAGGCTTGAGCGGATGGCGAATGGTGTAAATAGAGTTTGATAATTAATATAATATATTATGGGGATAGGTCTTATAGACCTATCCCTTTCATATTTCATATGTTTGTATAACCGCAACATTTAAATAATGATTCTGCTTATAACTCTTATAAAGGAGGTTAACTCTATATGGCTGATAGTAAGAAGTTATCCTCTCGTGGAATAAATAAGAAGATAGATAATCTTAATACTACTGTAGATAATTTATATAATATTGTATATTCCACTAGAGTAGATAATCAAAATGATTTAGATAGAATAACAGACGATATAGATAATAATCTCAATGATTTATTATCATCTGTAAATAATCAGAATATATCTAATATATCTAATCTTATTATTAGATTACAAAAGAAGAATGGATCTAATTTAGATAATTTAAATAAAGAATTAGAATCTTTAGTATCAGATAAATCTGTTTTAGATACTGTAAATATGGAGAATGTACAGAAGTATATTCAAGCAGAGAATTATCAATACGATCTGATATTAAAGTACGTTCCTAAGCTAAAAGAAGCTTTAGAGATTATGAAAGATAATGTATTATCTTCTGATAATTATACTAAAGACTTTATTAATGTATTAGGAAATAAGACTAATGATCAAGATACAAATATCTTCAACAGTAGAGCAAAGATATTAATAGAAAAATATGATATCCAAGAACTGTTTGAGGATATGTATATGAAGACAGCAAAATATGGAGAGTATTTCTTATATCAGGTTCCTTATAAGATTGCTTTAAAGAGATTAATGGATAGAAGAAATGCTCCTAATATAATGAGTGAAAGTACTAATTCTAAAAATAGTACTACTCAAAAGGTAATATTTGAATCTGTTAGTTTTTCTCAAGTTACTCATAGAGAACTTCCCGATATGACAGATAAGTTCTTAGATAAGCTGGGAGAATCTAATAGTAAAGTTATATTAAAAATGGACCCGTACGGTATAATACAAGAAGCTGTAAATGAAGTAAAAGTTGCTATAGAAAAGAGAAAGAGGTATAATAATACTTCTCTTAATGAAGCATTTACAGAATCTGTACTATCTGAAGCTAGAGATGATAATAGCTTTAGTAGAGGATTAGGTGCTTTAAGTTATGATACCACTCTAGCAATGTCTAATGACGGCACTCTAGGAGGTGTTAATCGTAATATAGACAATTCTCAAGAAATACGTGATATGGTAGGGTGTGTTTTATACGAGATCCCTAGAGAAAATATCATACCGTTATATATCGGAAATTACTGTATTGGGTACTATTATTTTGGTATTGTAAACGATTATATTAATAAACAAGTGACGATGGGAAATCAGTACAATTCTCTTACTTCTAGTAGTGAAGTAAAAGCTACTGAGTTAGATAAGCAGACTGATATGCTAATATCTTATATTGCTTCTCAGTTATCTCAAGCAATAGATACAAAGTTTATTAATAATAATATAGATTTAAAAGATGAAATATATGCTATATTAAGATATAATGATCAATTTAATGCTACATTAGGAGTTAATACAATTAATGTAAGCTTTATTCCTGCTAGTGATATTCACCATTTCTATTTTAAATTAGATGAGAAATCTCATAGAGGTATATCTGATTTACAAGATTCTATTGTACCTGCTATGCTTTATGCTCTATTATATCTTACAGATATAATTAATAAAGTATCTCGTTCTCAGGATAAGAGAATATATTACGTTAAGCAAAATGTAGAAACTAACGTAGCTAGAACTATGCTTAATGTAATTAACCAGCTTAAAAAGGGTAATATGGGAATGCGTCAATTAGAGAATATGAATACTATATTCAATGTAATTGGTAAATATAATGACTTTATTATTCCTAGAAGTTCTTCTGGAGAATCTCCTATAGATTTCGAAGTAATGCAGGGGCAAAATACAGATACTCCTACAGAGTTAATGGATCGTATGGAAGAATCTGCAGTAAATAGAACAGACGTACCGTATGAATTTGTACAGTCTGTAAATCAGGTAGATTATGCTACAAGATTTACAATGTCAAATAGTAAATTCTTACGTAAAGTATTTAAGAGACAGATGAGATGTCAGAAGCATTTTACACAAATATTCAGAAAATTATATAATTTTGAATATAATGAAAATGAAACTTCTATGGAGATTAGATTACCTGCTCCTACATATATGACAATGACTAACTCACAGACTCTTATAGATAATACAAAGAATTTTGCTCAAGCTATTGCTGATATAGAATTAGCTGATAAGGACGATTTAAAACCAGAATTTGTTAAATTACTTATGCATAATTATCTCGGTACTTATCTTGATTATGATATGATTGCTGAAATGATAGAACAAGCTAAACAGAATATGAATAAGCAAGCTTCACAAGATCAAGATTTATCTGCTCTTGACGATGGTGGAGAATACTAATTAACTTCAACATTATTATAATACTGAGATTTTTATATTATAATACCTGATCACGGGTCAATATACTAGAAAGGAGTTTCTTTTTATGGATGCTCTGTATAAAGTTATATCTTCTCTAGGTTATACCAAAGGAGCAATTATTATATTGCTACTTGGTATATTTATAGATATTAATCCTGGGATTAAATTTAATCCAATAAAGGCAATTTTTAGATATCTTGGTAAAGCTTTCAATTCCACCGTGGAGAAAGAATTAAATGATTTTAAAGCAGGAATAAACGCTAAGATAGATGAAATACAATCTGAGCAGAACGAACAACGAATTGCTTTAGATAAAATCATCCTTAACGATCAAAATAAAGAAATACAACGTTTACGTTGGGAAATTATAGATTTTAATAATACTATCATGAATGAAACACGTCATTCACGAGAACAATATCGACATGTATTAGATGCTTTTGATAAATATATGGCTATAGTCGCTGATGTTGGTATTAGTGTCGATAGTGAATATTTTCGAAGCGTTAAAGAAAATGGTGATCATATAAGATTCCATTATGAAGAGCATAAAAATGGTAAAGATTTATATTTTTAGTGTCCAGATGGAAATATTTCCATCTGGATTATTGTTGTAAATTACAATACATAAAACAATAATATACAAGTATATGGATTATCATGTACAAAGTATATCAATTACACTTATATATTATAGTAGGGAGGAATTCTAATGATTGGATTCAAAGATCTCAAATCGGTTATCGTCAGAAACAGCAGAACTACAGACGATAAGAACAAATCTAGTGATATTAATGCGAAATTTAATTTCGTTATTAATGTAGATCGATTAGAAAAAGCATTAAATAGTAAGAGTGATCTTCACGTTGTAGCCTTTGGTAAGAATATTCTATCTAGAGTTCCTGATATTAGCGAACTCCAACTCGTTTCAGAATACGTTCATAAGAAAGAAGAAATCAATACTATTTTTGATGGAAAAACACAGATAGCAACATTTATGTTCTATTGTGATATGAACGGACAACTTCATATTGGTCAGAAGGATAAAGAGTATACTGCTAAAGAGATTAGTGATCTTGTCAATACTGATAATCCTGATAAGGAAATCTCTATGATTCTTGCAGAAAATTATCCTATGTATAGAACTATGGTTGTTCGTAGGTTTGATAATAGAAAGGATAAGTTTGTATATTCTATCTATTTCAGATCTAGTT
>Ga0326512_10002552_pt1 | contig 13472 bp, 15 predicted proteins | sample 1_2617_0518_D_FD_203652 | JGI IMG/M metagenome (GOLD analysis project Ga0326512, IMG submission 203652) | Bovine rumen microbial communities from UC Davis, California, United States - 1_2617_0518 | ecosystem: Host-associated > Mammals > Digestive system > Stomach > Rumen | place: USA... | reverse complement strand
CCGAATAACTATAACTCGGCTTTGTGCTTGCCTTAGCCCATGAATATACATCGCTTGCAGGTAATGTAGTAGGATAGGCGGGAAGACTTACCACTCCTGATGATGGATTATAAGCGGTACTTCCAACTTTTACCTGAGTTACTGTTCCAATATTTGTCGTATATCCACTATCGTTTGTTAGCTCGCTTACTTTAGTAGGTACAGCTATATCAACTGTACTGTTCCCACTCTGATTAGCTGAAAAAGTGCCTTTATTTGTTCCATTTTGTGTGATAGTCAACGTGCCATTACCTACTGAGCCTATTGTAATATATCCCGTATCGTTCGTCAAGTCGCTTAACTTAGTAGGTACAGTTATATTAGCCGTACTGTTACTACTCTGATTAGCTGAGAAAGTTTGAACGGTTGTGCCGTTTTTCTGAATGGTCAACGTGCCATTACCTACTGAATTTATCGTGATATAACCGCTATCATTAGATAAATCACTCAACTTAGTAGGTATGTCTTCCAATAATGCTATCGTTCCGGTTTTTTCTGGGAAGGAATATACATACTCAGACGAACCTTTTTTATGCACGATAGAATCATATCCAAAAAGCGTTGAAACATATTCATTATTAACATATTCCTGAAAAAACACATTCTGATTATACCAAGGGATAGTAGTTTTTACGCCAGATACACCTTCGCCATCGCTACTCCAACTACTCCGCCATAACAAATCAAATTGTTTTGAAAAGTTACCAGTGTTACCATCAATATCAGTTGCATTATAAACAAATATTTTTCCTGCGAAGTCTGTAAATTCTACATAACCACCACCAGAAAGCTGATACCTTAACTGTTTATACCGTCTATCAATTTCAAGGACAAACATCTCACACGATGTTAAAATTGCCACAGTTTCAGGATTTCTTTTTACATTAAATGATTCCGTTGGGAATAAATCATAAACACTGTCCAATGCTCCATAATGGATATATGCTCCCGGTTCTAAATTTTCAATGGACTTGTCTTCAAAATTTGTTATGTCAATACAAGTATTTTTCCAAAACTGCTTGTGTTCGTCTTTATCAGGTATTCTTAAAAGCGTTTCGTCAATAATTGCCTGAACGGTTTCTTCATTAGCATACATAAAACACACTCCTTTTTAACCAATTATTACATCTAAGTTTTGTTCAGCCGTGTCAATATAACTCATTTTGTATACCTCTCCAGTTCCATAAGTTTTATTTTTATTTCATCAAAAAGCTCTTGCACGTTACATCGTTTTTCTCTCTCAAATTCATCGAAATAATTAAAGTCTTTGTATTCTGTGAAATAAAGCGTTCCATAAAGCACATTCAATTTCTCAAAAATTTCCTGCGTACTCATGCGTTTATCTCCTCTCCGTTTAATACGTTCAATCTAACGCCTATACGGTCAATTAGTGGAAGCATTAAACATTTCAATAACTTGTGAGCGAGTTATGTATTCTGTCGGTATTTCTGGCAAAATAATATTGTTAGTGTTTTCCTGTACTTCATACGTAATACCATTTAATTGGATAGTTTTTACAAGACCTGTTAAATCAACAGTTGTTGAGCCTATTGGTTCCCATGCATATGTATTTTCACCAGTTTGAATTGTTATAAATTCATCTTTTATATTTTCTCCCTGTTGCCCATTTGGAATTAAATATATATATCCAGTAGTATCCTCCGATGCCGTAGGTAAAACATCTGCCGACCTAAAACCGTTTTTTCTTGCGGTTTCAATAAGTTCAAGCACTTGCGCTTTAGTGTAGTAATATTCTAATTTCTGGGAAAAACGTGTGATATATCCTGCATCGTTGGAAAACGCACCGACATTTTTAGGGATTCTTTTTGAAATAAATGTTGATAAAGCGTCAGTATTTATTCCACCTGATTGCATAACAAACTTTTCACCATTGAATAAATACAATCCTCTTGCTCTATCTGATAAATCTAAAGCTTCCGCCGGCTTGCGCCCCCAACTGTTAGGAGTTGCCACATCAGCAACCTTTAACCCTCTATAATCATGAGTCCAATATCTATTGGAAAATACTATGCCGTCCTTGTTAACAACATTAAGCCCCTGTTCGGCATAATTTACATAGTCATAGTTGACTTTTTCAGAATTTGCATAAATAAAAGTAAAGGTATCACCCTCATCTCTTGATGCCGTAATCTTTGTTCCTGATTCTCTGCCGTTATAATCTTTCCATTCATAAAGATACTTCCAAGTCTGTGTTTCTTCATCGTAATATGACCCAGTACGTACAAGACAAGTGTGCTTTACATCTACCTTAGTCGTGCCTATATTATCCCTCTCATATATGTCGTTAAGCTCTCCTGTTGTTGGTTTGATAAACATAGGGATAGCACCTATGTTGTGATACTGAGGATTTATTGTGTCTTTATAAACAACGGTAGCCCATTGACCGTCTTGAATGTTTTCAAATCCATATGTTATGTTTATTGTTGTATAAATTTTATATGCGACAACAGTAAACAGATTACCTGAATCATCCTGGCACTCGACCCTATATCCATTCCATCCTTCGTCGGTTTCTTCTCGTGTGTCAGAAAATTTATAAGAAAAACTTTGAAACAGCCCACCCTTTCTCAAAGTACCCTTATATATACCACCACTCCACCAACTTGTAAAATCTTTATAATATGATGGAATATTGCCAATATAAACAACATCAAACTGTTGAGGAACAGGGTTTGTAAATCTTTTTGTCGCTCCATCTGCACTGCCCTCAAAATTACCATAGATAATTTCATCATCTGGATTAAAAAAACCTTCAATGACCTCTTCCGGGATTGTAACCGATTCTCTGCCTTCTCGCTGTTCAATGATATTTTGACGTACAACATTGGTTATGCTTGTAGCCATCTGCTCGGATACTTGATTCAAGCTATTAGTTACTGTCGAACCATTCACTCCTATCGTAACGGTATCTTTCTCAGGTTCACCAAGGTGCATTTCACTTTCAACGATACGCAAATCGTCAATGACAATTCCTTGTGGTACTGCGCTAACATCCACAGTTTTATACGGTTCAAAATCACCTGTTCCACTTAAATCAAGGGCGTTGATTTCCACAGTCCTATTGCCGTTTAGAGAGTTTAGGTAACTTAATGCAGCGGTATACAAGTCATTATAGTTAGTGACTCCGTCAAATGTTTTTGTAATAATTCTTCTGCCGTAAGTAGTTTCTTTGCCACTGTCACTAATAGCATACCTGTAGGCATTTCCAGAGGTTAACGGATATGCTATACGAATAACATTATAGCCACTTTCTCCGTATAAATCAGACAAATCAATACGATGCCAATCTTCGCCTACAAGCCCCGCCTGTGCATAATCGCTATCTTTCCAATATGAACCATATGGCACGATACAAGTTGCAATCGGTGAAGCATCTATGTTTTGAGTCAAATCCATTAAGTTTTCACCAAATCTGATTGTCTGTGTTGCCTGACCTTTCGTGTAGTTATTAGGAACAAAGGCAATAGTTGTTCCTTCAAACAATAAATTCATATTTTTGTTTGTTGCAATAGCTTGCAAAAGCTCCAGTCCTGTTCCACGCTCAAAATCTAGTTTTGCACGTTTTCTTGTGTTTGCATTAGCACCCCTTACTTCTAAAGTAAACGATTTATTTGTCTGAGAGTTAATCATTGCCTGTATGCTTGCAAGCTGTTCCGCCAACGTAGGATAGCATATAACAATAGACCTATCCACCCGGTATGTACCCTCAGTATAAGCTGTTGTCTTTGATTCATTTGTGTAATCTTTTCTTAATTTCAGTTCAGAAAAGATTACATCATTAAGCATGGCAGAAACATCTTCACAAACTATCGTAACTTCATTATTTATATTTTTATCAAAAGAAAACGCATATCCTAAAAAAACAGATTTCTGAGTGATTACTCCATTATCTTGTGTGCCTACAATCACTTCAATAGTGTCAGATAAAGCGTTAGGCACTACTCCACCCGGCTCAACGGTAAACGTCAAAGATGCAATAGCGCCCATTCCTCTTTTTAATACAATATCTTTATATAAGTTATTAGATAATCCTGTATCATAAACAATATTATTGTTTATTAAAATTCTTTGAAAAAGCATAAAATTTACCTCGTGACTGTTACTCCCTCGCTAATGGTTATTTTGGGTACTAATAAACCATCAGGTTTTCCTGTGTAATAAATAGTATTTGTACCAACAACTAAATCCTGCCCCACATAAGTATCATCACTTAATGAATAAAGCTCGCCGTCGTTCAAATCCCTTGCGGTTGTGTTACCATTTATGTTCATGCGGATACCTGTTTGCGTGCCATCAATATCTATCCTTAATTTTACATCTTTTGCATAGTTTAAGACAAACGGAACACTTATGTTGTAAGGTGCATCAGCCTTTTTTAATACTTGCCTGCAATAATATGCACTAGGTTCAGCAACACCTTCGATGTCTACAGTATAGGCCACCCCATCATAGCCATGACTTTTTATTTCAAGTCGTGCCGAATAACTCAAATACGAATCTTTTTTATTACCTTCATATTCAGTTAGTACGACTCTTTTCCCATGGATATAATTAGCCAATTCTTGCAATCTCTCTTGTGCATTGTCAAAATCAATAGCAATGAGAGTGATGGAAACACTCCTGTCACCCAGTGGAATGTTTCCATATATCTCTGTTAAATCTAAAGAACCATTTCTGCCCGGTATCTCAACAAAATTTGTCTTTATTTCCGGTTTTGATATTTCCTTAGTCTTACAATACCATCCTAAAGATTGACAATTTATTCCATTAAACTCTACATGGTTCATACGATTAACCCTCTTTTTGCATAAGCACTCAAGTTACCCATGCTCTTATCCATCCTGTTAACTGTACCGCCTACCAACTTATTGCCATCAAGTGCAATTTGCAAGTTTGCAAGTTGTGGCAGATACTGTTGTAACAAAGCATACGTTGAGTCCTTTTCCTTAATATTACTACTGCTTATTGAAAAACTGTTTGGAGATACCTCCCCAATCATATTACCGAAATCAAAAGTATCTTCTACCTGATTCAACAGTTTTCCTGTATTATCTTTCATACCTTTAACAAATAAATCAATCATATCTGGTGCATAGGTATGAAAATCTGATAACGGTCCCACATCAGGCTCAGAGAAATGGATATACTTACTTATGGTACTTGCAAGTATTTTCGCCCCTTTTCCTAAACCACTTAATTTTTGTGTGATACCATCAATAAAACCTTGCACCATGTCTTTCGCCCACTCGATCGGATTAAACTGACTCAGCCCTTCTTTTATTTTGTTTACTATCATAACGCCAGCTTGTATCATTCCTGCGCCATATGTGGCGAATCCTTGTAACAATGCTCCCACAATCTGAGGAACTGCCTGGATGAGCTTCGGCATACTTTTTATTAGCCCACCGGCAAGGGCGATTATTATCGAATCGGCAGCAAGTACCAATTTTGGAGCGTTTTCCGTCAACGCTAATATTATCTTTTCTATAATAATCGGCAACTGATCTATAAGTATCGGCATGGCATTTATTAAGCCTTGTGACAGTGCCATTATAATAGCAATAGCCGCATCAATAAACATAGATAGGTTGTCAAGAATTGCCTGAACGAAAAACAATAATGCTGATACGATATTTGGAATGAGCGTAGGTAAAAGCTCCTGAAGCTTAGTAGTAAGTGTGGTTAAGACTGTCATAATTGCGTTCCAAAACTCCACATTACCCATACTCATTAGGCTATTGATTATAGTATTAACAAGTATATCAATGACCTGAAAAGCTGTGTCAATGAGCGTCGGTAAACTGTCGAATAAGGCTTTTCCTATATCTTTTGAAAGTGTCAAAACGGTTTCCAAAAGTGTCGGAATATAAGAAATAATAATATCAGTCAAGCCCGGCAAGGCATCTCCGATAGAAGCAATAACATTTTGGATTGCGGAAATAAACAATGGTAAACTGTTTTGCACTTCCGGCAAAATTGTCTGTACTATCTTAGGTAGCAGATTACTAACAAGTGTTCCGATACCACTTAAAGCTTTACTAATAACAGGGCTGATGTTTGTCCAAACACCTTCTACACTGGCAACAAGTTGGTCAATCAAGCCATTCAAATCAGCATCAGGATTTGCCAGTCCTGTTATAAGATTTTGCCATGATGCCTGCATCATTTTTGTTGAACCTTCGATAGTTCTTGCAGCTTCTTCTGAAGTTGTACCTGTGATTCCCATTTGTTTTTGTACAATATGGATTGCTTGAACGATATCGGCATAGCCTGCTTCCAAGTGACCTTTTTCATCCATGCTAAATTGTGCAGTTTCGGCAAACTTTGCATCAAGCTTAGCCGCGTCCTGTAATAGCCTATACATCTCTTTGCCCGTTCCGCCGTAGCCGAGCTTTAAGTTGTCCAGCATTGAATAATTTTGCTTAGCAAAACCCTGATAGGCATTTTGTATTGACTCCATGTCTGTACCCATCTTATTAGCGTTCCTTAAATACCCTCGGTTTCCCGATATTTATTAGGGGAGTAGACTATCTCATATTGACTCAAATACAAATCCGTGATGTATGCTACCATATTTTACACTTCTTGAAACTTCTGACGGTAAAAATCCATCTGCTTTTGTTTCTATAATTGATGTATATGTTCGCACTTCACCAGTTGTTACATTTGTTCCTTTTACAGCTTTCGCTCTCTTGCTTTCACCACCAAATTTACCATAATTAGGATGATTTTTCCCACAAACGTGATTTATCAATCCATGTTTATAGGCGTGAATCGTATTTTCCTGCGCTGTTACCCACTCAAGATTATCTAGCGCACAATTTAGCTTGTTTCCATCCTTATGGTTAACATGTGGTAGATTTAATGGGTTAGGTATAAAATATTCTGCAAGCAATCTATGCAAATATTTTTGTACCTTTTTACCATTCTTTGCAAATGTAACCCGGTAATAACCATTTGGCGCAATATCAGGATTTATCTTTTGACCCTTCCGAAATCTTTTGCGCCCCAATGAATCAACACACATTCTATCTTTACTGAAGACCTCTCCAAAATCAGATATTTTGTATGTATCCTCAAATCCTTTTATATCTACCCACATAGTATAATACCTCCACTTTTATATAGTAGTATTATACTACAAATTTGTATTTAAGTCAATCGCACCACTTCGAACCACGTACCAATAGCAGCTCTACTTCCTTACGGAATAGTCGTTACACTTTCCTTGATATACAAGGCTTAGCACGGTATTACCCTCGGCTTTATCCGTTAGGGCTTTCACCGTTAGCACGTATTTACTACGCACACCTCTGGTAAAGTTCAATGCGTTTTACTCGGACTGACATTTTATCCGACATATCCACAAGTGCCATATCTGCATACTTTGCCGCCTTTTGGGTATCACCGCCAAGTGATTGTATCAGTGAAGCTGAAAAAGACGTTACTGTCTCCATGTACTCATTTGCAGATATACCTGCCGTTGCATATGCGTTATTTGCATTTTGTAGCATGATTGTTTGTGCTTTCATAAGCTTATTATAAGATGCTTTTGCCTGTTGAGCCGTTCCATCAAAAGAAGCAGTATATTCTTTTAATGATTTTCCTCCTGCGCCAAAAAGAGTTTCAACACCACCCTTTAATTGTTCAAAATTGCTATAAGCATCAACAGCCTTTTTCGTTAATGCACCGGCAGCAGTCGCACCTGCACCCAAAACCGCCGCACTTGCCTTTCCAAAACCAACAGCCAGTTTTTTTGCGTTTTCTAGCTTTTTTTTGTAACCGCTCGAATCTAGGTCAAGCTTTGCGAAAACCTCAAATACGTTCATTCTTATCCCTCCTTTCCTTCTTAAATGTTAACCCTCCCTTTGTCATAACATCAATGACAATTTCTGCACCAGTTTTCTTTTTCTGTGGTTTTTTTGGAGTAAGGCAATCAATGTATCGCATTGTCAAGTATTGACCTTGTGGAATTCGATGTAAGCTATCACATACATATACTTTGAATAGTTCGTCACGGACACATTGATTAAACCTTGCATGAACATATTTGAAAAAAAGTTTTATTTCAAGTCGTCCATGGTATTCTCCATAACAGAGCCACCATAAGTCGGTTGCGTTGACTTGTGGGTTAGCTCCGATAGCCCTAAAAAATCCATTACCTCTTCATTCTCAAGAAGTTCATCCAGAAACGAAATTGTCCTAATTAAAACGTTCATTGCATTGATAGGCGTATCGTCAATAATCTTTAAGAGTTCGCAAATTTCCGTTTTATTTGTTTTAAGAATATTTGTTGCAATCGTTAGTTTATCAGCAATAGTACCGTCAGCATTTTTGAACGATTCTTTAATATTTCCATCCTTTATTATCTTTACTATGACTGGTAACAAATCGCCCCATATTTCTATTGCTTCTTCATCAGTATAATCGCTTAATTTTTTCATCGGTTTTCCTTCCTAAAATCAAGTAGAGTAACCTATTCTGAATAAGTTACTCCACCGATATTTAATTTATGACGCTGTTACAACAACTGTGCAGGTATCGGTATAGTCCACACCATCCACGGTAATTGTAGCCGTAATAATTGCATTTCCCTCTGCAACTCCCTCGACTACTCCTGCGCTTGTTACTGTTACAATGCTTGTATTTGATGATGAGAATGTAACTGTCTGTCCTGTAGGAATGGTACTTGCATTAAGAGTAATTGTGCTTCCCTCGGTCACTGATACTGCGTGCTTATCAAGAAGAACATTAGGAGTTACTTCCTCGACACCATGCTTGATATACACTTCATAAGGAACAAGATCCTGATTGCTCAACGTAGGATGTGCCGTAAACTCAAAAGCAAATTCACCCGTCTCTTTATCCGTTGATTGTATTTGCAACCCGGCAGTGGAAAGAGTATTCATCATGTGTAAAGCCATATGACCTGCATTTGCACCAGTATTTTTATCAGAATAGTCACCTATCCACCACATGCTTTTGAAGTCTGTCTGGAGAACATCAACCCTCGGAATAATATGAGTCGTGTCCAATGCATCAATGTCAGCCGCACCGATTAAGTCTTTCGCAGTGTTTGAGTCTATCGTTACAAAAGTACCTGATAACTTAATATCTCGGCTTGTTAATCTTTTCAATTCTTTTGTATTCTTAGGTGCATTGTCAATATTTTCGCCCATGTCGGAATATTCTGGGCTATCGCTGAAAGATATTCCCCCGGTTGTAGCTCCGATAATATTACCGACCTCTCCTGTTGCAGGGTCGAATTCGTCAACAAGTATTCCTGCGTTCATTTGCATGTTACTAAACGTATTAGTTGGTATCTGTGTGTATTTCATTACTTTTTCTCCTTTCAATCAATATATTGAATTTCTAAATTTAAAACAATTCTGCGGATAGAATCATCATTGCCAGATAAGCGTTGCGCCCATGGATTCGCCTTTTTTATCCACATTGCACCACCATCATATGCTATCATCCTACCCCCACGCCCTATAAACTCATCTATTTGCATTTCCTTTTCGGTTATGTCCTGCCATGAAGTTGACCTATACCATAATGATGCAGTCTGTGCGACAGAATAGCCAAAACTATCCACAGTTACATCATATGTGATATATGGAAAAGCCGCACCATAAAGGGTAATGCGTTCCTTTTCATCAGGAACACTATTTTCGTCAAAAGCAGGTATACCAAAACCGCTCCAGAAAGCTTGTAATGTTTGTAATTTATTCATTATCTGTCAAACTCCATTCCTCACAGCTATATTGTCGCATGTTAAGCCCTGCGCCTTTTGGTGTCTTGTTATCATCAGAATTGGCAGTAACCCTGAATATCTTACCATCTTCCACACGCCTTAAAACGGTATGAAAATCAAGCTCAATATCCTTTTTGACAGTTATTGTATAAACAGATGCAGACCCTAACGCTTGTGCTATTTGCGTCATACTCGATGAACTATAGGTGATTGCTCCCTGTATCGTAGCACCGTCTGTCCATGTGGTAATTGTTCCACCGTATCCATCGTTAATAATTGCTTTGTTTATAATGACAAAGTCCTGCATATTTTCTTCCAGTAAACTCATAATAATATTCTCCTGTACGGCTTTAACCTCGAAGCATAAACGCTTCTCCAGTCAGCACCACTTGTGCTACCTGCGCCACCCACTGCCGGATAACCCTTAGAATATGAATATCCACCAAAACTTTCAGAGTTAAAGGGTGACATAGCCGGACTGTCAATATCACCATTTTTAGCCTGCCATGCTTTTATCTCTTCGACGATAGCCAGAAATTCATCAGGTGGATTCATGAACCAAATAGCACCATGAAAAGTAGGCTCATCCTTTAAGTTCATTTCACTGACCTTGAAAACTCCATTATTTTTCCTGCTCCCCACGATTCGTATGTAATCGCTAGGGATATCAATGGCAGGTACTATTTGTCCATCTATTATAGCAAAATCGCCAAAAGCCTTATCGCCTTTATAAACGAAATAGTTTTTTATATCAGCACAAATTTCATCAATCATTTTTTATCTCCTTATAAAAAAATACCTGCTACCTTTTATGTGAAAGTAACAGGTATTTAACAAAAAAGGAAGAGAGTGATGTATAACTATTTACTTATCTTGTTTCCTTTTTGATGAACGTGTAGGCTTTGTTTCCGCATCCTCAGTTTTAGGCTCGGTTTTCTCAGGTTCTTCTTTAATAAGCGGTCTACCTATCTTATTGTCTGAACCCTTTAACTCTTCCACACGTTCTTTTGTGGGTTTATAGCCATCTCTCGGATAGCTATCACCCACCTCATAGATATGTCCTTTATCTTTCAAGTCAGCAAACTTATACAAAACCTTCATAGTCTTATGCTCCTTCCACTACTGTACCGACAAACAATGAGTTGGGATTGTAAAGCACCGGCATAAACAAACCGCTTGCTTTCGTCCACAGTACAGCAGGATCCCATTCCATCTTTTGAGAAATGAATACATAAGGTGATACACTAGAGCCATCAACAGGATAGAACTGACCCATGTCAACCTCTGGAGGATTACCCCACAGGCCTGAACCTACTCTACCATTCGGATTTGATGCGAAGAATGTGATTTTATTCTTCGGATAATATCTTTTCTGGTTTATCGAAGGTCTGCCGGTAGCATCATTGATTGTAGCTGATGCTCCATAATTAAGGTCATTAGTCAGTATCGTGTTAATTCCAAACTCTTCATTCAGATAACTTTCAAGTGCAGACTGTCTAACAAGTGCGCCTGCGCCAATATTACCATTGATATTTTTCTGAAGATTTGCATTTTTACGCATCTTTGTAAGATTTTCCTTAGCAGTAAGCATTCCTGTGATTGTGACGCCTTTTTCGGTTGCATCATCAATAATCGCCTGTATCTGTGACTCGATATCAGCATTAACACCGAGGTCAATATTGTAGGCGGTATTTTCTGTAGGAACACCATAATCAACAGTAAGGTCAAGATTATTTTCCTTGATTGTCACCTTACCTGTAGCCATAAGCTCATTCTTAGCAACCTTTGTTCTCGTTACAACTTGGTCAGCCAGTCTGATACCGTCATTGAGTACGTACTCATAAAGTGCATCATCGCCCTGAACACCTCTGTTCATGAGCGCCCTGAGTCTTTCAGACTGATTTATCTTAACTTTTATCAGACCTTTCTCTATATTGTGCGTATCAATCGGTACTCTAAAAGTTGTCTGTGATTCTGTATCAAAACCATGGAACTGAGCCATCATAGGTATCTGATACTCACTCGCTATTGACTCCCAATATGCGACAAGGTTATCTGTCTTTTCATCACCAAAAAGACTATCTATCGGATCAGTCTGTCTTGTAGGAACTTGCGCTCCTACGTCTATCCAATCTTGGGTAGCGACTTTACCAAAAATTTCATCTTCCCATCTAGCCATTTTCTCTATCTCCTTTCAATCAATCGTTATTCCAATCAGGTCTTGTGATTGTGGGGCTTGTCTTAAATGTAAAGCCCTTTCCTTCAAGTGCTGTCTTTGCGGTCGCATCAAGCGCAACAGGAAGCCTATCCTCATAAACAACACCCTTTGTAACTACTGAACCGGGCATATCTCCCACAGTAACATCTACATCCTCATAAACGATACCGATAGCCGTGGCATCATTAGCAGGATAAACAGTACCCATCTTCACATACTTAGCACCACTGTCAGTGGTTGTTGCACCTGCCTGTGCTATCTGTCTGGTCTCTCTTACACAATCATCATGTGCAAGAAAATATCCAGGCTGATATATCTTACCTTCATTCTTTTCACCAATAAAAGCCATGGTTACTCTCCTTTCTTCGGTTCACCGTAAAGATTAGCATGATATTTAGCGGCAAGCTCTGCTGCCCTGCTGACTTTCTTTTCACTTTGTTTATTGACAATAGGGTGTGCAACAGTTGCGCCCTGCACTTCCTTGGTCATAATAAAGTCGCTCCAATCATTTTTGATAGATTCAATCAGCTTATCTTTGTCTTTTACGGTTCCATCCTCTTCAAACTCTACATCCTTAAACGGTGACACTTTGAGCACAGAATCAATTCGCTTGTCATTTATTCCTGCATCTTTCAGCAGTTTTCTATAGGCATCACTTTTCTTTGCAATAGCCTTTTCCTCTTCCACACTTGCTTTGTATGAATCAAAGTCGTGCTGGAGTTGTTCCTTTGCCACAAGCTCTTCCTCATACTTTTTCTTGTATGGTGTTTTTGACGTGTCGGTTGATTCTTTCAGGGAGTCATACTCAGATTGCAAGTTATTGAACTTTCTTTCAGCGTCTTTATTTGCTGATTGAAGTTTTTCAATCTTGTCTGTAAGCCCTGTAATAGTTTCCTCATTAGCTTCAATAATTGCGCTTACCTGTTCTTCGGTTAAGCCCATGCCTTTAAGATATCGTCTGCTAAGTGCCATGATATATACTCCTTTTCTTCGGTGGTCGGTTCTTCGCCATTCGTATATCCACAAGGGCAAGGTTCTTTATGCCCTCACAGTTAGTTTAATATTACAGTCGTTTTCCACAAAAGTCAAGTATATTTTTTTGAGGGGCTTCAAAATTTCCAAAATGTATGGATGCAACATTTTAACCGTTTTTTATAAACTTTTCATATAATTTTATTTTTTTATATATACTTTTTTATTTTATATTAAAATGCTACATTAAAAAGTAATAATATATAAAAATAATATAAATAAGATAGAAAAATATTGACATATATATACATTGTATTTTTTGAGTGTGTAGGATAAATTTTCAGAAAATGACACTCTGAACATAGGGAACATGTGTTTGTTTACAATTTGTTCATAAAATATTTACAAATTGTCCAAAAAATATTTACAAAACATTCAAAAATAAAAAAATGAGGAATTTTATTT
>Ga0326512_10002550_pt1 | contig 13473 bp, 19 predicted proteins | sample 1_2617_0518_D_FD_203652 | JGI IMG/M metagenome (GOLD analysis project Ga0326512, IMG submission 203652) | Bovine rumen microbial communities from UC Davis, California, United States - 1_2617_0518 | ecosystem: Host-associated > Mammals > Digestive system > Stomach > Rumen | place: USA... | reverse complement strand
TGTACCCCCTGGACTACGACAACCGCTCCTACGGCTTCTCCGTGCGTCCTTGCCGAGAATTGCATTGAAACCATTGACAACTGCCGGCGCCTATTTGCCAGGCGCCGGCATAACCACACACACAAATGAACAAACGCCCCATTGCCACCTCGCGCATCATCCATAGCGGAATAGGAGACAGCGCCGTCGTTTCCATCCTCATGGCCATGGCCACCTGGACCAGAAAAAGCCGCAAGAGGAAGGAGTACTTCCGCCACGTCGTGCGGATTGCAAAGCTGGACCCGGAAGAGGCGGACGATTATATCCACTTCGTAGCCACCGCCGCCTCCATGGCCCTCCAGGGACAAGTCCACGTATCAACCAGCCTAAAAATGAGGAAAAAATCATGAAAGCGCCATTTACCACCCCCCCCCTACAATACAGCAACGGCCCACGGGCACAAGGATATCTGCGCCGGCTGTCCTCGCCGCATCCACGGAAAATGCAGGTGGGAACCCGGAGACTACTGCCAGGCCATCCGCTCAAAATAAACACTAAAGCCATGAAGACCATCGAACAATTCACAAGCAAACAAGCCGCGCAGCGGTTTTCTGAAAAAATAAGACAGGCGGCCCCCGTCTCATGTTCTGGCGTCTATGTTATGAACCACCGCTACGCCTGCACCGTCACCGGCGACTTCACCCAGGAGCAGCTCCAGCAAGCTAAACTGTAACGCCATGGAAAAGAACAGAACAGCCCGGGAACTTGCGGAGATCCGGATGGATGACACCCGCATCGCCGTCTACCAAGGCATCGCTCTCTACAAAGAGGAACTTTGCAAGCACCTCATGTCCTTCTACAAGGGAGAGCTGGCCGTGTATGTAAAAAGCGCCGACGTCTTCCACCAGCCCGTCCACATCCACATCGGCAAAGGGGGCCACGTCTACATCGAGAACGGCGGCGAGGATTACTTCGTGGGAGAGGACCGCCTGGAGATGATCATCGACGAACTCTGCGCCGGGCGCGTTTACCAGAACGGGAAATACTCCAGGAGGGTCGGCTTCCTGCTAGCGCCATTAAAGAAGACCCTGCCGATGCCCTTCGACCATATACTCCCGCCTTTTTGACGTATGAAGAAGATCATGTTCTCACACAAATGGGGCCTTCAACAGGCCGTCATCGACGGAACGAAGACCACCACACTCCGAATCATCCCAGAGAAGACCATCAAGGCCTCGAAGGATCCGGCCAACCCCTTCGACTATCCGGACCGGGAGAAGCTCATCCTGGCCGCCCCCTATAAAGTGGGCGACGTCGTGGCCGTGGCCGAATCCTACCAGGACGTCTTCTCGCCCCTGGACTGGGTGAACCGACTCATCCACCAGGACGAGCCGGGCTGGAAGAACAAGATGTACGTGAGCGCCGACCTCATGCGCTACTTCATCCTCATCACCGGCGTCTCCGCCAGAGAGGTTCAGAGTCTCACGGAGGAAGAGCTGCTGGCCGACGGCCTTCACGCCTTCCGGGATGCAGCGCTCCAGGCCCGGCCAACCCTGGCCAAGGAGTGCCGGAACGACCGCCTGGTCCCGGAGTTTTTCTTCCAGACCATGCACCTGGACATCCAGAAAGACAACGCCCTGGTGTACCGCTACACCTTCGAGCTCTGCCGGCGAGGCACCTGCCGCGTCTGCGGCTGCACGGAGACATCCCCGTGTTTATACTGGCGCCACGGAGTCGCCCAGCCCTGCTGGTGGTTCGATGCCTCCGAGACGCTCTGTAGCCACTGTGCAATTCCGGAGATAGCCAACAGTCCGGACACCGTTCATTGCGTGAACGATAACCGCCCCTGCCACTGATATGGAACCGACCGCAGAAAGACTATATCGATGGCCGTCTGATTGGATGGCGCTCAAACAGGATTTTCAGAACGTATTCGGTTTATCGATGGTTGATCTATATGACCCGCTGATGAGCTGGATAGAACAGCGCTTCTGTATAGACTTGGTATCCTTCGACGCTTATCTTCATTCTCGTTTTGGGGAATACGAGAATAGCAACCGAAGTATGGAAGATATAATCCGGGAGAATTACGGCCCGGAGGGGTTAAAACTAATAAATGTGCTAATATGATTTACGGATATTTACGTGTGTCGTCCGATGAGCAGGACGTAAACTCCCAGAAGCAGGGAGTGGAAGGCTTCGCTAAAGAAAAAGGATGGGCCATCGATGAGTATATTACGGATGAAGGCGTGTCCGGCGGAAAGGACCCATCCAAGCGAAACTTGGGCCCGCTGCTACAAAAGCTCCACAAGGGGGATATTGTAATCTGCTCGGAGATAAGCCGCCTCGGCCGAGACTTGTACATGGTGATGGACATCCTGCATTTTTGTATGCAGCAGGAGTGCATTATCTACACTGTCAAGGACAGGTTCACCCTGGGGGATGATATCCAGTCCAAGGTGCTGGCCTTCGCCTTTGGCTTGGCGGCCGAGATTGAGCGCCAGATGATCCGGCAGCGCACCAAGGAAGGACTGAAGCTCCGCATGAAGATGGGCTCCCTGGTGGGGCGGCCATACATAGACCGTGAAGCCGGCGAACGCTCGCAGACGGACGCCCGGAAGAAGCTGGAGGGTAACAAGGAGCAGGTGATCACCCAGTTCCGATGGGGCGTGCCATTTCGGCGCCTGGCCGCAAATTTCGACGTAGACAGGAATACACTGTACCGTTACCTTATCGAGTGGGGATGCTACGACTCAGTGGATGCGGACGGAGGCGCCAAGCGCCGGGCATGGCTGGAAGAACAGGCTGCAAAGCAGGCAGCCAGGCACCAGTCGCAGTACCGGGAGCAATACAAGGAGACACCCCTTCAGATTGTGGAATTGGATCGGGATAAGATGCTCAAACTCATCCAAGCGGGCCTTATCCTTCCGGATATCGCAAATCAGTTTCCGGACCTTACCTATGAACAAGTCTATGACACTGTTCTGGCGGACCGTCAGTTTAACACGGAATACCGGAAGTTTGGACAGAAGAAATGCACAAAAAAGAAATGAAACGGAAACCTTGGACACAAGAGGAACGCGAACTACTGAAGGAGCTATACTCAAGGACCGACATCTTCGTCTCCGACATGCAGCGCATCTTGGGACGTTCCTCCTCACAAATTTATCAAAAGGCAGCCGCCCTGGGCCTTAGGAGACCAGAGGAGATACGTGTGATATCCGGCCAGATACTCTCACAATCCGAGGCGGCCAAGGCCACCCGCTTCCGAAAGGGCTCCATTCCGCCAAACAAAGGGAAGAGAATGAGCCCGGAGCTGTACGCTAAGTGCGCCCCCACCATGTTTAAGAAGGGGAATACTCCAGGAAACCATAAACCAGTAGGCAGCGAGCGCGTAAATGTGGATGGCTATATTGAAAGGAAAGTCGCGGAGCCTAATAAATGGGAATGCAAGCACCGCATCATTTGGAAGCAGGCTCACGGCGACATACCCAAAGGCTACAACATCCAGTTCAAGGACGGGAACCCATTGAACTGCATCCTGGAGAATCTCTATATCATATCTCGCGCCGAGCAGATGCAAACCCAGAACTCACTTATGGCCCGCTATCCGAAGGAGCTTCAGAAGGTAATCCGTCTCCGTGGCGCCGTTAAAAGGCAGATAACGTTGCATAACAAGAAACTGAATAAACATGAGTAACAAATCCCTTTCACTGGATACGCTGAAAGCGCACCTTTTCGATGCACTGGAAGGCGTGAAGAATCTTTCCGACCCAAATGCCTCGGAAGAAGATAAGACCTCCATCGAGCAGGCCAAAGTCATCGCAGACCTAAGCGGCAAGGTAATCGACATCTACAAGGTTCAGGTGGATGCCTTGAAGACGCTTAACCAGATGGACAATGTAGGCTCCCTCCGTTCTATGGCAATTGGTCTTGGTGTGACGAGCGAAGAAAACATCAAATAAATCCAGGACCCGGAGGAACATCACCCACTGCTGCCAAGAGAAGCGCAAGCACTGCGGGAAATTCCGGTGGTTCCATTTTAACGACGACCCGTTCACCTTCCACCCCAATCACTCACGCCCATGAAAAAGCCCCACATCACCCAGTACTGCATCCGCGGGAACTCCCGGATGACCAAGAAAAAGGAGATTATCTCCGGGCCCTTCGACACCCAGGCCAAGGCCCTGGAAACTCTCGCCTATATGGCCAAATACTACAGAAAAACCCACACCTACGCGCGTGTGGCAAAAATGAAATAGAACCAGGCATGACACTCCAGGAGGAATACCGGGCGCAGCGCGAAAAGCTGGCCACCGGCTACGGTTTCGGGGATTTTATCGACATGTTCGCCGCCCCGACGGAGCCGCCTGTTTTCCTGTCCGTCCGCGTCAGGATGGAGCAGGCCTTCCGCCTGCTGGAGCTGGTGTCCGACCCCAAGACCATCACGGACATCGTGCCGCCGGTACCCTACCTGGGCGTCGCGGCTCACGAAATCAGGACCGTCGTGGACTTCATCGATGACTCCATCGAGCGATACAGCAGGAAGAAGGACCTGGTGGAAGTCATCAAGAACATCCGGACCATCCTGTCCGTCTCCCTGGATCACGTCAAAGACAACAATCCCAGCGCATGAACTACACCACCGCATAGGCCGGAAACCAGCGCCCTGGAGCACCCTCCGGGGCTTTTTCGTACCCCAGGGGAGGAAACCCGCCGGCTGCCCGGCCTGTGGCCGGAATAGCGGCCGGCGTCAAGCCCTGTTTTTGGCGGCTTTTTAGGACTTCTCGGGGCATCTGACGCTCTGGACAGGGAAATCTTCATAGCGAGAAAAAAGCCGTCAAAAATAGACCTTTTTCAAGGCGCCCGCCAGGGCGCAAGAGGAACATCTGAACTGGATCTGAACTGTGTTTCAGTTCTGTTCGAGGATCCCCGCCTCGCTTCTCCACCCCTTTCCCAAGGAAAAATGAAAAAACTGAACTGGGCGTAATATATTGGGAATCAGCGCGAAAACCCCAATATATTATTATATTTATTTAAAAAATAGAGACACCTTGTAAAAAATGAGGAAAAATCTGAACTTTTGAACTGTGTCCCGTCCCATGCTGATAATCAAATGGTTAATCAGTTCACATTCAGCACTGTGGCAGCACTGTAGCATCAGCACTGTGTGCTGAACTGCCAGCACTGTCCAAAACGGCCCACAGTGCTGGAGTGTACTGCCATAATAGCCTAATAATCAGTATTATAGTATTTGTCAGTTCAGAAGTTCAGATTTTTTGCACTTTTGAACAAGGAGGGGGTGTTTGAGTCAGAAAATCCGGAAAATTTTTATATTTATTCGCAGAGGGTCCCAGTCCCCGGAAAAGACCGAGATTTTTTTGATATTTGCGCCATGGCTCCAGACATCACCAATACCCAGACGGTCACAGTGAAGGTACTCCCGGCTCTCCGGGCGTACATCCTCGCCGTAAACAATGACTCCGACATCATCCTCCCGAGCCGTGAGTCCAGGCTGTGGGGCCTGGTGAAGATGCACCTGGCCACCATCCCGCCGGATTACAAGCCGACACCAGCAGGCGGATCGGAGAGCTGCATCCGGATCGGCATCTACAAGACCAAGCGCCAGGAGTACAACCGGAACGCCCGCCGCGTCATCTACCAGGAGACCCTCTTCCGCGACTATCTGACACCCGCCGGTCAGAAGGCCATCGCCGACTATCTCACCAGGTACTTCAAGCAGACCTTCAGGAGTTACATGTCCGGAGCCCTGGGCAATAACGACGAGCTCTCCATCCACGACGCCATCCTCCAGTTCTGCGCGCTTTACAAGATAAACATGGACATCATCACCTACGAGATGCTCCGGAAGGACTGGTTCCGCTTCCGCCGCCGGCACCCTGCCGGATATGTAATTCCGATAGAAAACAAAGACTTTTAGAAAAAAGTCACCCCCCGAGAAGTCCCACTTTTTAGCGTTCATTTTCGCCAGTTATGACAGAAATCTCCAGCCACTTCGCACTCATCGACCCCGATCTCATCCGCGAGACCATGAAGCTCCAGCGCGTCACCTATATCCCGACCGGTTCCCAGGAGTTCAACTGTATCGCGCCCGTCTCCCTCACCCAGACGCCATCCACCGGCAACTCCGGAACCGTCTGGAACATCTCCTTCAGGGCGGTGACGAAAGACTGCGCGGTGCGTGAGTATAACGGCAGCCGCTATTACATCGCCGTCATCATGAGCGACGGGTCTGCCAGGATCATCGGTACAGCTTCGGAGGTTCCCCTGGTGACTGTGACCCCGTACGGGAACTCCAGCGAAGTCGCCACCACCTTCAGAGCTGCCGTTCCTATCGACCTGTAGCGGGTTTTCTGTCCTATTTTATACCGTTTCGGCTGCGTAATTTTGCGAAAACGGTATAATATGAAGCACAAACCACAGCCGACCATTGTCTTCCTCACTGACATCCCCGCTCCGGCTTCCGGAGACCAGGAGCTCATTGTCATCTCCGACGAAGACAAAAAGGCATACCGCGAGGCCATCGTCAAGCCCTCCGCCTCCCTCCTTGCATATCCTTCCGACTTTTCCGACCCGGAGATCCAGGCCGGAAGCATCGCATACCATCCCATTTTCGGCACCATTTCCTACCGCTCCTGGTGGCGCTTCTCCACGGCCCAGTTCATGGCCGACCTGAAAGCCGCCGAAGAGAACCCGAACATCTACGGCCACCTCATCCATGTGGACAGCGGCGGCGGTGACGCCTTCGGGCTCCATGAGGCCTTCGAGCTGGTGCGCGACCTGAAGAAGCCCTGCGTGGCCGTCATCGAGTCCTGCGGTGGTTCCGCCGGTTACTACCTGGCAGCTGCCGCCGATAAGGTGTACGCCTCGGCGGAGTTCTCCATGGTGGGTTGCATCGGCATCGCCTCCGTCATCGTGGACGACTCCGAGTACTGGGAGAAGTCCGGCGTCAAGTTCCGGACGCTGGTCTCCAACTACTCGCCCCTGAAGAACAAGATCTTCCACGACGCCGAGGAAGGGAAGACGAAGGAATACGTGGAGCGCTACCTGGACCCCATGGCGCTCCAGTTCATCAACGACGTGAAGTCCGTCAGGCCTTCCGTCTCCGAAGCCGCCCAGCAGGGCGACACGTTCTACACCCAGGAGGCCATCGCCGCCGGGCTCATCGACGGGAAGAAGTCCGTGGATGACGTTCTGGACGAGATGCTCTCCGAAGCAGCTGCTGCCATCGAGAAGCAGCACATCGAACAGATAACTCCATCCGTAGATATTAACACCTTAAATTTCAACTAGTAATGAAGAAATTTGTTACCAGGCTGAAGGCCGTGGCCGAGAAGCTGGGCCTCCAAGCCAAACTCGCCGACAAATCCCTGTCTGCCGAAGAGCAGAAGCAGATTGTCGCGGAGTACCACAAAATCCACGGCGAGGGCTCCTTTGACGCCGACAAGGCGGAGTTCGAGGCCGAGCAGAAGACCGCCAAGGAGAACGCAGCCCTCCAGGCGACCTTCGCGTCCGTCGCCCAGGAGCTGGGTGTAGACGTCACCGCCGAACAGGCCAAGACTCCGGAAGGACAGGCCAAGATTCTGGGCGCCATCTCCGACCTGAAGGAGACCATCACCAAGATGGGCGCACAGAGTCAGGACCCCAAGCCCGAGGCCACCGTCGTGGCTCCCGTAGCCGTGACCGGTCTCCACACTGCCGAGGCTGCCTTCGGCATCAAGCACCCGTTCTACGCCACCACCAAGCGCTACAACCGTATCCTGGTGGAAGGCAAGATCACCGGCACCCCTTCCAAGGCTGACCGCGACACCCTGGAGGCCGACGTGACCGCCTACGCCGAAGGGCTCACCGCCCGCTACGCCGAACTGAAGGAAGCCGGCCTCCTGACCGCCATCCGTCAGGGCACCGTGGATCTCACCGCCCTGTCCACCGACACCGAGATCGGCACCCGTCAGTTCAACATCCGCCGCGATATGCTCATCGCGCGCATCGTCACCCTGCCTTCCCTGGCCGACATCTTCCCCACGGTGTCCAACGTCCAGAGCGGTCAGGTGATCACCAACGTCCTCCTGTCCGAGGTCTCCCAGTCCTACCAGGCCGGTGAGGTCTTCAAGGGCGGCGCCGAGTTCATGCCGGAGAAGGCCATCGTCCACGACGCCATGGCCAAGGTCCTGTTCGAGGATATGAAGCAGCTGGAGTACAGCTACCTCAATTATCTGAACCGCGAGGGCTCCGACCCCGTGAAGTGGACCCTCATCGAGTGGATCATCCTCCAGCTGGCCACCCAGATCAACAACGAGCGCGTATCCCGCTCTATCGTAGGTGTGCGTGTGGAGCCCGTCAAGGGTGTAGCCTCTCCTGCCAACTTCGCATCCACCGGCGTCATCTGGCGCCTCATCTCTCTGTTCGAGGGCAAGAAGCTCCTGCCCTTCACGGACAGCGCCCTGGCCGACTACAGCGCCGCCGACTTCGGTGACGTGGTGGTCGCCTTCGTGGAGAAGATCAAGGTGGTCCAGCCGGAGCTCGGCAAGAAAATGACCATCTACCTGAACGCCACCCACATCCCCCTGTACCGCAAATGGTACCGTGCCACCTTCGGCAAGGACATGGACTTCGAGGGCGAGGCAAAGAACAAGGTGCCCTACCACGACAACCCTATCAAGTGGGTGCCTAACATGGGCAACCTGAAGTTCATGTTCGCCACCATCGATGGCAACATCGAACTGCTCCAGAACTTGCCCGGCGAGGAGTACAACACCAAGTTCGAGCGCCATCTGGAGGAGGTTATGGCCTACTCCTACTGGAAGGAAGGCTCCAGCGCGAGCTTCGTCGGCAAGGCGTTCCAGACCCTGGCCGCCCTCATCGCCAACGCAGGCGCGGGCCAGTACGTGTTCATGAACTGGCCGGTGATCGAAATCGCCGCCGACGCTACCACCCCGTCCGTCAAGGACGCATCCGGTGCCGACCTGGGCTTCCTCCTGAAGACCAACGCGAACACCAAGGCCACCGCCATCACCGACATCCTCGGCGCCAAAGCCGGCGTGGTTTACCGCATCGAGTGCGGCAGCACCACCAACGCCACCACCATCGCCAAGAGTGGCAAGTTCGCCAAACTCACGGCAGCATGGGAGCCCAGCGCCGTAGGTGCCTACCTGAAGGTGTACTACAACCCGGCCGATGACGAGTTCATCGAGGTAGCCCGCGGCTAATCTTGTAACCAAGGAGGACCGGTCCATCCGGCTCTCCTTTAATAAGCTACAGCCATGAAGAAAGTACCTACCATTGCATCCGTAACGGACCACGAAACCCAAGGGAAGCGTATCTACACCGACATCTTCCTCATCCCGGAGGATTCCGTAGACCTGTCCACCGAGCCGGAGATCGACGAAGAGGAGCGGACCATGGAAGCCCTCACCATTAAACAGGGAGAGGCCTGGGTGAAACACCAGGCCGTGAAGTTCACCCCGGCCGACACCAACGAAGGCCAGGGCGGCGACATCACCACCGACGTGAACGGCAACCTGGTCTACACCGTAGGCGGAGACCGTCCGGAGATCGACGACTTCATCGAAAACCAGCACGGCCGCGGGTTCTTCATCGGAACCATCGACCGCGTCTCTGGCAAGAAGAAGATCTACGGCCGCCCCCGCTGCCCGTACTACTTCCAGAACCACAGCCGCCGGAAGAACGGAGAGAACACCAGCTGCGACATCACGTTCACCAGCCCCTTCATCTTCCAGCCCCTGGAGTACCTGGGCGAGTTCACCACAACGGTCAAGCCAGGAACCTAACAGGCAACCATCTCACCAGACAGGGCCGCAGGAGCAGGCGGCCCTGTTTTTTCTAAAAAACCCCGAAGATGTACGACTTTCTCACAAAGAAAAAACTAAAGAAACGCGCCCAGGCGGGCCATATCCAGACCTATCGCGCCATGCTTTCAGAGCGCCAGGTTCCCGCCTCCGGCTGGGTGGCCATCAACCCCCAGGAGCTGGCCGAGGATCTGCTGTACATCCTGCTGGACTACTACAGCATCGAGGAAATCGAAGCACGGGCGAGCGGTGCCGTACCGGCGGCCGATCATTTTCGTGACGTCACGAAAAAGGTCGGAGACACCACTGGCAGTGAGCCGGTAAAAAAAAAGTATCTAAACAGCAGGAATATCCGAACATCCGCTGGAAAGACATGGATGACCCTGTCGTCCGCCTGGCGGACAGTATCTTCTCGGATCGCATCAGCTGCTGGCAGCGTCTTCAAGAGCTCGAAAAACTGACGCAGGAAGAGAGCGCCCCGGTGGCCGTCCTCCAGGAGATCGTCCAGCTGGAGATCCGCCGCGAGCTGTGCTTCCAGGAGCTCCGCCACCTGAACGACAAGGGCTCCTTCCTGGGCAAGCATCCCTTCATCTCCCAGAAGTCCGAGCGCGAGCAGGTGTTCCAGATGCTCAAAGACGACCCGGAGAAATACTTCGACGAGCGGAAGAAAATCGAGGACAACATATCCCGCTACTCCTCACAGATCAACGGAAAAAAATCATCTGAAGCCGTCCGTGAACGTGCGAAGGCCAGCCTGGAAAAGTACCAGGTGAAGCTCCAGCTGTACAAGGACGTCTTCCGTGAATTTATGGGCAGACAATGAAATTTGAAGACCACACCGAAGAGTTCACCAAACAAGTGAAGGACTGGGCCGTCATGGGCCTGGTGCCCCGCCAGATAGCGGAGCGCATGTGCCTGGAAGGAGAGGAGCGCCGCGCCTTCATGATAGCCATCATGACCGACAAACACCCGCTGCACGAGGCATACATCACCGCCCGGCAGCATGGGATGGAGGATGCCGACACCGCGCTCGTCACCCTGGCCGATGCCGGTGACACCGACGCCCTGGAGCTGCTCTACAAGGTGCGCTGGCAGGATAACGTGAACAAGGTGAAAAAAGAACTATTTGACGTATGAGACCAGACCGCCTCGAACTGCTGGCCACCTATGACGCCGACACCATCCAGTCCTTCCTGGCCACCAAAAAGTCCGAAGTCATCCCTCCGGACATGCGCGACTACATCCTCCAGCTGGACTCCCTGGCCCAGATCTTTCACTACCACAAGAACAGCCAGAGCCGCGCCATCGAGGAGCTGCGGAAGCAGTGGCCCACGCTCACTGTCTCCCAGGCCCGGGAAATCTACCGCGACGCCATGGAGTACTTCTACCAGGACGCCGGTGTCAGCGCCAAGGCCTGGGATAACAAGTACGCCGACGCCCTGGACGACCTGGCCCGCGCCGCCATCGCCGCGGAGAAGTTTGCCACGGCCGAGAAGGCCTTCACCAAGGCGCACGAGCTCCGAACCAAGCAGCGGGAGCAGGAGGACTTCCAGTGGCACGCCCCGGTCTTCTTTATCAATATCAACGTAAAGCCGGAAGATCTGGGCTACGCCTCCCAGCGCCTCATGGACATAGCCCGCCGCCACGAGGATGACGAACTCCGGAAAATGATCAAGGGCCTGGAGACCACCGACGCCGAGAAGATCCGCCTCATGAACGAGGCAGGTATCCAGGACGCCCAGCTCGTAGAAGAAACCCCTGAAGACGATGAGTAAAGCACCCGCCGCTCCAGACTACGTGGAGCTCTACCAAAACACCATCCAGGCCCTGGTGAACATCGTGGACCCGAACAAGCTGTTCGTCATCGCGGGCCGCGCCCTGGGTAAGACCTCCCAGGTAACATCCCGCCGGATCCTGCGTGTGGCCGATGAGATGCCCAGGGAGGTCTCCATCATCTCACACAAGAGCTTTGTGGCCCTGTTCACCAACGTCATCCCCACCATCCTGGAGACCTTCCGCTCGGAGGTGACGATGCCGGACGGCAGCACCCGCACCCAGCTCATCGAGGGGCTGGACTACGTGGTGGGAGAGAAGGACCTGCCCAAGCACTTCCAGAGCCCGCGCTATCCGCTCCTCTATCCGGAGCGCTCCATCGTCTTTGCCAACGGACACGTGCTACAGGCCGTGTCCATCGACAGGGCCGAGTCCATCGCGGGCCGTTCCGTGGTCCACGCCTTCCTGGAGGAAATGAAGTACAGCGACGGCGAGAAGGTGCGGACGCGCATCATCCCGGCCCTTCGCACCTCCCGTATCGGCATGGGCTCCGAGGCCCACAAATCCCACCTCCATGGCGGCATCACCGGCGTCACCGACATGGGCCGCGTCTCCCTGGGCGAGTTCAACTGGTACCAGGACTACGAGAAGGAGACCGACCCGCAGCTCATCGCCGACATCGTCACCCTCTCCCTGGAGATAAACAAGGCCCAGTATAACGTCTATATGGGCCATAACGTGACCGCGGCGCAGAATAAGATACGGAAGTACCTGCCGCTCCTCCGGAGGCTCCAGAAGAGCGCCACGCTATACGTGCGCGCCAGCACCTTCGCCAACCGTGACGTACTGGGCCTGGAGTACTTCAAGACGCAGCGCGAGATCCTGGCCATGTCCGAGTTCCTCTCCTCCATCTGTTCCATCGGAGACCGGAACCGGGACAACCTGTTCTTCGACCTGTGGGATGAGCAGAAGCACACCTACGACGATAGCTACAAGTACAGCGTCATCGACAAGCTGAACCTGAAGGAAGCCTTCCGCATCACAGCCGAACACCTGAAATACTACCAGCCCCACGAGAAGCTGCTGCTGGGCTACGACCCCGGCTCCTTCTCCTCCGTGGTGGCCGCCCAGGTGGACCGCAGCGCCAACACACTCCGGATCCAGAAGGAGTTCTTTGTCTATCCTCCGGAGGATGCCGCCGACCTGGCCGCCCAGATAAACGCCTACTACGGCCCGGCCGCGAAGCTCCGGCAGATAGACCTGTACTACGACCGTGCCGGCAACAAAAAGAACAAACAGTACGAGAGAGACGCGGAGACCGACGCCAAGCGCCTGAAGAAAGAGCTGGAGAACTACGGATGGAGGGTCCGGCTCATGAACCTGGGCCAGGCCACCATCTTCCACTGGCAGCACTACCGGCTGTGGCGCCGGCTTCTGGCCGAGAACGAGCGCAGCGTCCCCCGGATCCGCATCGACTCCAATGAGTGCCCGAACCTTGTGAGCGCCATGTACTGCTGCAAGAAAATCCCGGGATCCTCTCCCGTGGAGCTGGACAAAAAGCCGGAGAAGACCGTGCCCATCCAGTTACAGGCAGGGCTCACGCCGCAGATCCCGTCGGCCATGACATACCTGGTGTGGGGGCTGTTCGAGAAATTCTTCCCGGGCGTCAAATCCTTCACAAATACCGGCGGCGGTTTTCAGAATTTTATGGGATAAAATCCTGCACTTTCCCCTCTTTTGTGGCAAAAATACCAGAAAAGAGGGGGTATTTTTTGCATTTTCACACACGGAATGTGGGACACTGTGAGATTTATAAAATAGCTATCCTTCTGTGACTGGGACAGTTAAGCAAAAAATTTTCATCGTTTTCAAAAAATCCGCGCTTCGAGAG
>Ga0326512_10002549_pt1 | contig 13474 bp, 15 predicted proteins | sample 1_2617_0518_D_FD_203652 | JGI IMG/M metagenome (GOLD analysis project Ga0326512, IMG submission 203652) | Bovine rumen microbial communities from UC Davis, California, United States - 1_2617_0518 | ecosystem: Host-associated > Mammals > Digestive system > Stomach > Rumen | place: USA... | reverse complement strand
ACATATTTCTTAGTAGAGGTAGGATAACAAGATAGTACTAAAATTCAACAATATAATACATTGACTTTTTGGTATTGATGTGGTATAATTGTATTGTAGAGTTAATTACCCGGATTAAAGTCTACATTAAGAATTGGTAATAACAGCACCGTCTTGCTGTTTATTATATAATAAGGCTATTCTGTTAGTTCCGGGTACTCTAGCAGGATAGCCTTTATTTAATATGTTGTTTAATATTATTGAAAGGAAGTTTTTATTATGACTAAAGTGACTAAGTTTTGTGACCGTTGCGGTAAAGAGACTGATTGGCTTTATAATATCCCTACTTTTAGTATTGATGGTTATGTATTTACTATCCGAGATAATACTCATTATGAATTATGTAAAGACTGTGTTAGTAATCTATGTGATTATATTAACAGATATAATAGGAGTTTTAAGGGCATATGAAGAAGCAATGTAATAATACTACCAAAGAGAGATATGCTGTAATTTCTAATAAAGTTAATATAAAATTACCGCCAAAACGACGAGGTATGCTTTTAGATGCCAAATTAACAGCTAAGAATAAGGCTAAAGCTAAGGGTAAGAAAAGCTTATTTTAGTTTGAGAGTAGTTTAACTTTATTGTAGTAAAGTAATAAATTGTACAAACCTATTATATGTTGTATAATATTTAATTTGTACAAAAACCAACCCAAATACAATCACACAATTATACAATCCTACAAAGTTTAGCAGAGTTATAAAATTTATGCTGATTTTGTAGGATTTTTATTGATGAAACCATACATTAGTGTATAGAAAGGAGGGACGAGTATGTGCCTGAATAGTTTAGTTAAAGTTGCAGAAGGTATGTCTTACTTATGTCGTTACCGTAATGGTACTATTATTAAGAAAGACTTTAGTGATGATGTATTCTGGGACTATATTAAGACAGTAGAGATTGTTAAAATGAAATTTAACATGGAAGACAGAATAATGGAAGTATGGCTTGATATTGATGATATTCATGCCTGCACCGCAGCAGTTAGTAAATTTGTACGTACAATTTTAAACGAAGAATATTGATAAGGAGAAAGATTATGAAAATTAATAAAGATGAAGTTTTTATGGACCAACAAGATCAATCAGTAGAGTATTATGTAGAGGGTTTACCTGATAGTAAAAAGAAATATCATGGATTTACTACTCTCTCACTTGACTTACAGAAAATGAAGTTAATTTTACAGGAAGCTAAATTACAGCCTACTTTTAAGAATTCAGAATGCCTTGGTAAATGCTTTAATTGCATTGGATTTTATACTGATTATATTGAATTAGGGTATAATGACTTTAAGGTACGTTGTATATTATTTGATGAGGATATGAATAGTTACTCTACAGTTTCCGCAGGTGTTGCTAAAGTTATTACTGGCTGGATAGATTTACAAGTAGAACCCTCATTTGAAGATCCAGTACTATTACATTATGAACAAGTAAGAAAAGGTAATATATGTTACTACACTGTGAAATTAGGTGAATAATATGAAAGAAAAATTAGGGTTTGAATATTACCCTTATAAAGTCACTGAAATATTATACCATAATGAAGTTACCTTATTCTATGAAGACTTTAATGGTAAATGTCATTGGCCTTCTGAGAATAAGATAAGAAATTTGCAATACATTAAAGATTTAATGAATAGAGTCACCCCAGTCAATTTAATATTTGACTGGGGAAGGATAACCATTTGGGAAGAGGATAGAGTATTATGCTGTAAAGGTTTTAACCAACAATTATTATTAATAGAAGATAGGCCTCCTAAAGTTAATGATAATATGCGTGGTCCAGGTACTGTATTTTATTTAGGACAAAGTAGAAAAATGACAGTAAAATCAATCCATCCTCCGGTTCCTACATTATTAGAGTATACAATGCAATACGGTGAGGATAATAGTCCTACATCAACACATTATACAGCATTTATTAAGAAATATTTAAAAGGAGAGATTTAATATGGCAGATAAATTATATGGTGAATTCTATTGGAAAAGAAAAGAATTACAGAGATTAAGAAATATATACAGAGGTAGAGCTAGCAGAGCTAAAGCTGCTGGATTATTTGAGAGTACGTATTTATCACAAATTTACCCAGGTACTTTAGGGTATAGAGAAACAGATAACGGACAAGAAGATTTACTTTCTTTACAAAGATTTAATGCCAGTGATCAATATCATAAAGAACAACTTCTTATTCAGGCAGAAAGAAAAGTAAATTATTTAAAACAAGTATTAGATAACCCTATGTCCTCTTTAAAAGGTATGAAAGATATCATAAAGAAAGATTTAAAAACAAATAAATTGGACATGAACTCTGCCCCAGTACGTGCTAAGTTAAGTAGCTTCAGGGAAAGACCAGAAGGTGCATTTAAGCATGCTAAGGTAATACAATTAATGGATGTTATAGATGCTCGTACAGATTTAACAGATGATGAAAAGTCTACTTTAAAAGCTCTTATTAGGACTAAGTTAAGTAGAAGAGAAAGAGTAGATTATGATAGTTCAATTCTCGAATGGGATGTGAATATTGAAGAGTTATTAAAAAATCCAAGAGGATTTATAGATACTCTTTCCGAAGGTATTCCAGACGACATATTAGAAGAATTAGTAGCAGAAGCAGGTAAATTAGAAACTACAGATAATCCATCACGTTTACCATTTTAAGGACTGATATTTTATGGCAAAGCTAACAAGGTACAAGAATTCAAACTACTTTAACCAGTATGCAATATTACAATATGTACGTATTAATGATACATACATTACTTCTCAGATTATATACCCAATGTCCAATAGTCGTATTAGGTTTGAGAATCATAATGATTTAAACACTCATTTAACAGCATTAAGAAATGCTATTAAAGAATATGAGGTAGATTTAAAAAAGGATAAGATTATGCCTAAATTTGTTGTATATATTGACAAAGAATCATATGCTTCACATCCTATTTTTAAGAATGAAAGATACAGTGATTATATAGACTTTAGGGTATATAATAGCATAGTCCCAGGTTATACTACTTGTATTCCTGATCTATCTATTGATTCTTTTAATAGACAACTGGAAACAGCTATTAAAGAAATTATTTATTATGTCAAGAATATTGGGTTAGTAGATTATACTGATAAAGTAGTTATTAGACAGTCTAAGAATTCACTTGAATACCAAAATGTTAGCTTTGCCTATACCAGCCGTAGATTCCTTGAAAAAGATGTGGAATTCAAACCTATAGTATCCAGAATGGCTTACAAAAATATAAACAAATTTAGATATCCTTCCTATGATTTTGTTAGAAAGGTTGTTCCGGATATTAAGAACTTTAATGCAAATAAACTTGTCTGTCACGGGGATAATGTAAGATGGAAAAATGTTTGTAAATATGATATTGATTCATCATTCTGGGCAATTACTACTACAGAATATACTGGCACAAATCCTCGTAAAATTGAAGTGGATGAATTTGGAATGACTAAAAAAGGAGAGACATTATTAGATATTATTAGTAACAAAAATAATATGTACTTTGCAAAAATTAGAATAAATAGTCTACTTATCCCGAAAGAACATAAGTGTAATTGGTTAGCAGTATTTGATCTAGATGTATGTAATAAAAGTATGTATTTATCCAATGTTGAAGTGAATGATATATTAAACACCTATGATGTCAGCATAGATGATTTTATTATAGAAGAGTTGTATTTATTAGAAAAAACACCCTTTACCGATGAACAACGTAAATTCTATCAGACTTTACATAAACGTAAGGCTAAGGCTAAACAGGACGGAGATAATTTATTAAAGACTTGCTTAAAAGTAATTGGACATAGTCTTCACGGTTATGCATTAGGAAACTGGTTCACTGATGAGGATAATTTACGTGCTTACCTTAATATGGCAACTATGAGAAAAAAGGGTTCTAAACATATTGCAAATCATTTATTAACCCCTATAGATTCTATGTACCTATACTCCTATGCCAGAAGTCATTTATTAAAAATTTTAGACTTATTTGGTGATAATTTTTACTATGACACAGATTCAATTGTTACTACTAAAAACGATAAAGCTTTAAAAGAATATAATGACTGGATTGATAGTAAATATCATGCAATGGGATTAGACTCTAAAGATTATACTCACGACGGGCATACTATGGGTTATTTAGAGTTAGAAGAAGTATGTGATAATTTCTGCCATCTTTCTCCTAAGTTCTATTTATGGACAAATAATGGTAAATTACATTCCACTACAGCAGGTTATTCAAAAGATAGTATTGCGGATAAGATTGAGGAAGTATCTGGGTTAAAGGGTACAGAAGCATTAAAGTGGTTTTGTAATCAAGATTATGTCAATCTGGAAATAGGGTACATTTCCGATGGTGTGAAATATATTAAAAGTAATTTTGAGTATAAAAAAAGGACTCATTAAGAGTCCTTTTTGTCTGTGTTTCTTTTATTTTTGTTTACAGAATCTTTAATAATTTCAAGCGATTCCTCTATTGAAGTAAGTGCTTTAGTAATGTTTTCCGTAAATTTATTATCCTTGTAAATAAAATAAATTAATAAAGCTACGGCGGTTCCATTATTTACTATTAAATTAATAATCTCATCCAACATAAACACCTCCGAGAAGAAGTTCTTTAATCATTTGTTTTTCCTGTAAAGTAGCATTAAATCCACTTAAATCTACATTGGTTGCTTGGATATAACCTGTATAACTTCCTATATTACCTGTTTCACAACAAGCAAATCCAATACTATGACCATAGTCTTTCTCATTGTAATTAGGATCTATAACAGGTCTTTCAAATATTATAGTAGGATACATTTCAGTCATAGCTCCTGTTAATCCACCATTAGCACCAATCATTCTTGTTGGAATCATTGTATGCTGTAGATTATAGTCTGCTATCTTCTCAGATTGATCAATATTGTACCAATCCTGAGCTGTTCCTAAAATACCATTTATAGCACCCATAGGATTTCCATTAATAGATGTTACAGCATTCATTAAAGATTTAAATCCTTTGAAAGAATTATTTATTTTTAGCTGTTTAGTATTCTCGTTAGCATTAAATAATTCTGAATTTAATGTCTGCTGCTGAATACCCGTAACTGGTAAATCTATTGCACAAGTACCGCTTGCTATATCAGTAATAGTATCACCAATAGATACTATAGCAGAACAAGTACCTGTTGTTAAATCAATAGCATATTCAAGCTTTATTGTTTGACCCATATATACTTCTGGGTCTAGGTTAATAGTACCACAGAATGGTAAATATAAGGTTATTTTAACCTCTCTATCAATCCAGTTGTCACCAAAAGTAGGGAATATTTCATATGTTCCACAGTCGTATAGAATAGATGTTTTTGCTTTTAATGCAGATATCTGTGTATCATAGTTACCTAAAAATACTGTAGTATCACCTGAACCCATGTCTTTTACTGGAAGATATTGTAAAGATACTATAGCATCTATAGGATTCATAGTTAGGAATCTATCCAGTGTGTAGCTTATAGACTCAATATCAGGGTGTGCCATTTCCATAACATCCCATAACTTAGGAAGTAGACTAAGTTGTGTACTTATGGCAGATAAGTTATATCTGTCTGTAGCAGTACCAAAAGTCTGTAGTGCATGGGCGCTCATCTTACCATTATATAGGTTAGGATCTACCTTCGGTGGATTTTTAGCGTCGTAAGTAGAGTCGTTCGATGTTTCCCAGGTCCACTGTGGCTGTAATTCATTCTTTTCGCCGTTTGTATAATCACCATTTCCTATGCCGTTAACCAGAGTACCAAGAAACATTTTTTCATCATTCAGCGCACCGTTTAAAGCAGTCTGTTTATCATCAGTAAAGAATAGACCAAAACAAGCGATTTGACGTCTTATCCATTCTTGTAAACCGTCGTAATATTCTATGTAGCAGAAACCACGTTTATTATTATCCGTGGCTTTACGCCATACCATATTTGGATGTGGGAAAATAATACCATAGTTTTGGGGTGATGTGTTTGTAGTGGTTAGCATTCCGACCGTTGAACCATTACCATAACCACACACCGACGCACCAAAAATCATTGCACTGTTACTGTTGTTTGTAGGGTTAGCATTGTCCGAGAATGTAAACCAATAACAGTATATATCCTTTAATTGGCCTGCGTCAGGGTTAGTAGCATTAGCCGCCATACCGTTTGCTACGTCTAAAGCTGATAAAATAGCAACATTACTAAATTGACGTGATATTGTATCGTTGTTACCTGCTACGCCTGTACGGTCAACTGTTGGTTTACCTGTTTCAGCGTCGATTGTATCAACATTTGGTGTATACCAAGGCTGAAAACCTATGGCTAAAATATACGGGTGTGTAGTATAATTTTTTTGTTGTGTATCATCAAGATAATCCCATAACATACCCTTATGAACGTCCGTGCAACTACCTGCTGTTTCATCAAATCCGCTACAAGCAACAATAGTTGGACATAGTACACAGTTTTTAATGGGTATTTGGGCAAAAGGTGTTATAAATTGGTTTTTATTTCCACCTACACCAGAAGTATCAGCGGACATAAGGCCTTTTGGAGCAAAACGTGTAGATGAGCCGTTGGTACCCGTTCCAGAATCCTGTAATGTTAGAGTATTTTTACTTCCGTAACGTTCAGTAAATGCAAAATTTGTTATTAATCTCGAATCTGTGTGTACAATTCCATTTTCAAACATTGTTGCAGAAGGTACGAAATACTGTAATTTACTATAAACACTATTACTACCTAAACCACAGTAACTTAATGAAGCATCTATAGGCTTCTCTACATAGTAACCTTTACTTGTTGCTGCTCCACGAGGTAATTTTCCTTCAATTAATCCAACTTTTAAAGAACCCTGTGAGAAGTCAATATTCTGAATTTTTCGACCCTCTCCGAAATACGCAATAAGGAACATCTTCGAACGATCATTGCCGACGTATGAAAAATGGTCAGGAGACCAATTTTCTTGTGCTCCGTAAATACTTTCGTTTGTACTCATTATGTCTCACCTCCGATAGGTTGCGGTGTGGAAGAATTACTGCTACTTCCACCAATAGTTGTTAGAATGTAAGGTCTTAGATTTTGTATATCATTAGAATAGAAAGGAGTGTCAGCAAAATTATCAATAAAAATTTCCCTTTTATTAGTGTGTAAAGGAAATTTACCATCCGCTACAAGAGTAGGTTTTTTGTCTTTACCTTGGGAACTTTTAGGGTTCTCTGCTCTTATAATAGTTGCTTTGCTCTGTAAAAATCCAGGATTAGTCCGGTCACCTTTCCAAGACATAAGAGGATCTACTTCACAAATAATTTCCATCTTTCCACCTGGAATTAAATTAACATTTTTAATGTAATAGTATCTATTAAAGGGAGAACCTATGTGACAATAATTAGCACTTGCAAAACTACTATCATAACTGGTAGTAATTACAGGATTTATAACATTACAAGGGCGTGTTAAATAATAAGTAACTGCATTATTTTCTGGTTTTGCAGGGGTTATTGCCTTATTAACCTGTTTAGGGTCACTTGACGTATTATAAAAAGTAACAGTTTGACTCATATTGATCACCTCACTATTTTATCTGCTTCTTTCATAAATCCGTGTACCATATCTGCTACAGTATTATCACTGTAATAAACCTGTCCAGTTTTATAGAATTTATTACATAAATCTGCATAAGGATGTCCTGTCCGTACTCCTACTATGGCATACTTGTCTGGTACTGCGTTTAATATAAAATAATAGGAATTTTTAGGTAATTTTGAAGCTGGGGTCCATACTAAATAATAACAACCATTATCATACCTCATGAACTCTCCTCTTATCCATTCTTCATCGAAGTACATAAATACCTCTCTATGTTTAACAGAGTTTTTATATACTTGTGAAGGTAAGTGTTCTGCTTCGTCAAGTTCCCAAAATCCTCCTGTAATTGATTTAGATTTAGCACTTGAATTTGGAAAGGCAAAGAATGTATCATAAACTGGGTCTTTTGTAATACCATCGTTTTCATCGCCTGCTATATAATCAAATACTGTTTGCATTTCAGTATCTGGGTAAGAAATAGTATATCTGTGTCCAGGTTCTTTTCTCATTTCTTTAGTAATACCAAGCTCTGGGAAATAAGGACACCATTTACTAAGTGGATTAGCAAGTAACCATATCTTAGTATCCTGATCTGTTCTATCACGGACAAGGGAAGAAATAACATTCTTAAATTTCTGGAATTCATCTTGTAAATAATTAATTCCAGTAACAGCTTCATCAAGTATTATATTCTTAAATCCACCATGGGCAGCACCAATATCCTGTCCTTTATCTCCTTCCCATGTATTAATAGATACAGCAACTCCAATTGGTTCTGGATCTTTAAGTACCCTTTCCATAATACCTGTTTCTTCATTAGGTTCCCATTTTTCAAAATAAAAGAAACCTTGCCAGTAACTAATCCTATTATAAGTACCTTCTGTAAGTTCTTCAATAGGTTGAGGTCCGAATAATTCTTTAATTTTAGATTGTTTAATATTCTCTCTATGTCTTCTTACATAAGCAAACATACCTTTTCCATGGTAAACATCATCAATACTAATATTAAGAGTTGAATATGTCTTACCACAGGAACGACCTCCTAAAGCAAAGATATATCTTGCATTAGGATTTTCTTTAAGAACTTTACGTCCATCCCAGTACTTTTTCTTTTTCTTTCTAGCCATGTGCCTCACCTCAAATCTATTTAAAAAGGGTATAGACTACGTCCCTATACCCTTGAACAAAGGAATTATAAATGAATTTAAAATGTAAAATGACTTGTTTCAGGTTGATAACCTTGAGTATTAGTAATATCTCTAAAATTAGATTTAAACTGTGCTATAAACTGCCATTTATGCTTATTATTCATAATTCGTAATTCATAATAATCGTGCCATACTCTTACAGCAGAATCGGTTAGTACAACCTTAGGAACTAAAATTAAATCTCCAACATTGCCAGGAACTTTTCTTATATCATAAGTATAATCCCATGAACATAAATCAACATATCTAAGTCCTGAAATTTGTTCATCAGAAGAACTTGTTCCAGGTCCGGAACTATAATACTGTTGAAATTGTTGAGTAGTGTGATTAGTACCTGTAGATAAATCATAACCTAACATCTGGGCCTGAATTTCATTAACTAAAGATTTTATATTTCCTGCTTCAGAAGTATATGTAGTATCAGTTGAATTTGTTTCTGTAGTACCCTGTTCTAAATTAGTTTCATCTGGCATTATAATTCACTTCCTTTTTAAAAACCGTGTGTAAGTTTTTAACAGGGTTCGGAGGATAAAACCTTGTATAAAAAATACACACGGTTATTATTAAATATTAGTCAGTATCAGCAATGTAGAATACAACAACATTCTCTTCTACATCGTTCATGTAAGAAGCATCCCATTTGTAGAAGTAGTTAGTATACTCACCTCTTGGGTTGTAAATAGAAGTAACTCTATCATTTTCATTACATACAGCAGCTGCTTCCTCGTCGAATAGTACAGCAATAATACCGTCCTGTGTTACAGTACCTGTAGTACCATCCATCTTAACATAAGTAGAAGCAATCTTACTTCTCTGGCTCCAACCGTCAGCAGCATTATCGCCAGTACCTTCCCAGTAACCAACTTCGGAATAACCACCAAGCTTTACAAACTCATCATGGAATGTATCAGCATAAAGGTATACTTCCATATCCTTTGCAAATTCAGAAAGGAATACTGCTTTAAGTCTACTCTCAGGAGTGAATGTAACATAATCACCTGTATTATAAAGTGTAGAAGCTTCAGCTAAATATTTCTTATAAAGCATAACAGTCTTAGCAGCAAATTTAAGGAAGTCAGGATCTTTTCTAGCCTTCTCAGCAGTTAAAGTACCATTTGCACCATTATATACTTTAAGTAAGTTAACAGCACTATTATCACCAAGCTTATTAGCAATAAGGTTTCTGATAGTAGCCATTATAAGTGCATCTGTACAAAGTGTTTTCTTAACTCTGATTCTATTCTCAATCATAGCAAAGAATCTAGACATCTGAGAAGCACTCTGGAAAGCTTCCTTAATCTGATAAGTTGCAAAAGTAATAGGAACTTCATAAGTAACTTTACTATTGAAGAACTTAGCAGTTACTTCTGGCTTAGAAAGTACAAATGGATCTGGATAAGCATTTTCACCTAAACCTGCGCCATTCTCAGTAGATGCTGTTGTAGCAATACCGTATCTGGAAAGATTCCATGTTTCATTATCTCTTGCATCAGGAATTTCAGCTCTAACCTTCATCATAATAGAACCATATTCCCAAGAATCTTTAAGAATATTAGGAGCCTGAGAAGTATAAGTTCTGTCTACAAATGTCATCTTACCAATCTGATCAATAAGCTTAGACATAAAATTATCTCTGTTAATCTGGTTATCATTACCATCGATAAAATTAATTATCTCCTTACCTACATCAACAATATTGGAAAGGTCATCCTTGACTGGGGCAACAACATCAGTACCACCAATCTGCATTGCATTATACACTGTATTAAGTGCAGTAGCTATTTGATTAACTTTCATTAAAAATCATCCTTTCTGTTTAACTTAGATCATAAAGACCTACTAAAATTTGTTCGTTTAAATCTTTAAAAAATTCATCTATAATATTAAATCTAAGAACATTACGTTCAGATTCAATAAGCTCTTGAGTTTTGGTAACACCAATATTACCTTGTCTTACTTTCTTCTCAGTTCTGAAATAATCTCCACCTACAAGTGCTTCACCAAAAGCATTATCTTTAGCAGCAACATTATAGTCTTGGTTACCATTATTTTTAGCATTATTATGTATCTGAGAAGTATTATTAATGTAACCGTCATAACGAGTAGCTTGTACAGATGGAGCTACATCTTTACTTTGTAGTCTTTGATCATTACTAGCATTAGCATCATCAGCATTAACATAATGTTCAGTAGTATTATCTAAAGTAGAAGTAATAGTAGAGGAAATAACATTACCAGCACCATCATAAGTGTAAGTAATAGTACAATCATCACCTACAACATTAACAATACCACCATTCGGGTTATTAGAAACAATAGTATCTCCTTGATTCTGTAAAATACTATATAATTCAGTACCATCTACATTAAATAAAGGATTATAATCAAATCCATTTAGTTCAATGAGTTTCCGGTACTTCCTCATATTTTCCATAAGAACAGCCTTAATTCTATAAGCTAAATCACTTGTTGTTTGATCTCTATCATACTCTCCATAACGATCAAAATCTACTCTAGGGACTATAAAATTAGTGCCGTATTTAGTATGGTAAATATCGGAAATTTCTACAGAACTAACTCCAGCATTATAATAACTAACCTGTACAGAACTGCTATCACCATTATAGGTAGGAATGTGTACTGGATACCACATATTCTCAAAAGGGTAGTAACCGAAATTTATCATTTGGTCAAAAGAATTTTTAATAATATTTTGATCAAAGAACCAATTAACCGGTTTCAGAATCTTCATCTTCTTCCACCTCCTCTTCTGACTCTTCCTCTTCTTCAGACTCTTCTTCTACATCATTAATAATATCAATTAAGTCTTCAACAACTTCTTCTCCATCCTTAATATCTTCTATTATACTTTCTGTAGAATTTTCAGTCTCGTCCATATTGCCGTCTAAATCGTCTTGTATGCCGTCTGTCTCTTCGGCAGTATTATTACTTTGTGATTCTTCTACAACTTCTGTTTCATTATTAATTTCATTAGAAATATCATCATTAACAAAAGTCTCACCGTTAACTTTCTCATCACTTGTAGAATCATCTATAAGTTCATCGAGTAAAGCAGGGTTAATAATAACTTGAATATTAGTTCCATAAAGTTCATTAACTTTATCAAAACCCTTCTGCCAAGAAGTAAGAATTTCAAGTAAAGAGATTTTTAAATAATCATTCTGTGAATCAATCTCGGAATTAATTAATCTTTCTCTCTTCATAACATTATTACTCTTAATTCCAATACTCTGGAAGAAATTAGCAATAATATAATTGTGAAGTTCAACCAGCTGAGTAAGATTACTACCTACACTTGAAGTATTAAGAGGATTTACATTAATTTTATCAATTAAATCACTTCTTAATATTTGATAAGGCTTACCAGCATACATCTTCTTAAGAATACATTCACCAGCAATAGCCTGTGCTTCGCTATCAGCAGTAACAAAAGCTAAAACTCTACTATTAATCTGATTACAATTAATAGAAATAATATTATCAGCTAAAAGAGTAGCAGTCTGAGAAATTAAATCATATAATCCACTTGCTAAAACAAATGAATGACCAGTATAAGAAAAAGCATCAATAGAAGTATTATAAACTATAACACCATTCTCACCATCATTAACTTGCTTACTTCCTAAAATAGGATTTGCAATAGTAAAAATAGTAGGTCTATAATACTCATCAGGTTCTCCGCCAGGGTTACCAATACAAGGGTAAAGTTTATTATTAAAATCAGTTAAACAAATATTACCATCAAGAATTAAATTAGTCTTAAAATAATCCCAATTAACATTCTCGGTGAAAGATTTATCTTCACTCTCATCTTTAATAATAAAAGCACTACAAACTTTATTAGTTAACCATTTAAAGAAAAATTCATAATTGTCTTTAAAATCACAAACTCCACCTTTACCAGCTCTCTCTTGCCAGTTCATAGTCTCTCTCCTCCTTTCCCTGAAATTTAATATGTTGTATTATATTATTGTACAAAAAAGTTCATTACTTCCTTATACAATAATAAAGTATTTTTTTTAACGTTAATATAATAAAATTTTTTAAAATATAATAAAATTTCTATAATAAAACACACTTCTTATTTTATGCTAAATTTTATATTAACTTTATTAGAAATTAAGACATATCTCTTTCAGTATAATTACATTCCTCGCCCTGACTCTTACCTTAGTTTATAATAAACTATTGGAAATTCATAAAAAATCACAAAAAAAAACTACTCCTTAAAGAGTAGCATAGCACAAGAATATTAAAGAAAGTAGGATGTAAAAATCAAATTAAAATTTGCAAGTGAGTGATTAATCTGCAGAGTCCTGACCTAACTCTACAATACAATTATACCACATCAATACCAAAAAGTCAATGTATTATATTGTTGAATTTTAGTACTATCTTGTTATCCTACCTCTACTAAGAAATATGTTGTATAATATTTCAACTTTGTGTACTTCACTTACGTTCGTACACACACATTGTAGATTTTACTATTATCTACTAAACACTATTATCTACAAAAAAAAAAAAAAAAAAAAAAAAAAAAAAAAAAATGTTTGTTTGTCAATTGCTTTTTGTAATTAATA
>Ga0326512_10002548_pt1 | contig 13474 bp, 16 predicted proteins | sample 1_2617_0518_D_FD_203652 | JGI IMG/M metagenome (GOLD analysis project Ga0326512, IMG submission 203652) | Bovine rumen microbial communities from UC Davis, California, United States - 1_2617_0518 | ecosystem: Host-associated > Mammals > Digestive system > Stomach > Rumen | place: USA... | reverse complement strand
TCACAATGAGAAAATTACTGGGAATATTATTTATTTCAACAATTATATGTAATTTATATTTAATATTAGAGATAAAAACATTACGATTAGAGGTAGACTATTTAGAAAAAGTTAGTGAGTTTACTTTAGATCAGATAACCGAGAAAGATGAGAATATCGGGGAGCTATTAACAACGTACTATAATAAAAACATAAAGCACCGGTAATCGGTGCTTTTAGTCATAAAAGGTACCCCAAACGATACCTCCGGGCGGTGCTTTGGGTTTTTTCTTTTTTATTTTTTCTTTTCGATTTTGTATATACTTTTTAGATATTTTCGGTTTTGTTTTTTTCATATTATTGCCTCAAGTTAGAATTAGTTTAATGAGTTCCAGCGTAATATTTTTAACTTTAATATTTTCAAAATAGACATTTCCGAGTTTAAATTGTTTTAAAAAGTCGTTCCAGCAATTATACTTTTTTGCATTTTTGAGCAGTAGGGAGTTAGGTCTGTGATTTTCAAGCGTAGTCGAGAATATATAAGGTGTATTATGTTCGTAGTCTGTACTTACATAGACCTTACCCCCCTTATAATTATACCATATTCCTAGAGTTTTATCCTGCCATATAAAAGCAAAAGAAAAGGAGCAGTTTCCGGTTTTTTTCTCGATGAAATTATTATTATCTCGGAGGAAATTATTTTCTATTGCATAGTCCCCGTAATCAGATCCGGCTACAAGTTGACCAAACTTAGTAGTTTTTTTAAATTTCCTGTACTCCTGATTTTGCATAATATGTAGTAATATTAAATTATTATTGTAAAGTTGTATTTCTTTATATTTGTTCGGGGTCATGTTGAAATATAAAAAGTAAGGGTTCGTTTGTGATATTGCATTTGCCAAGAATAGGACCCTGACATTGTCCCGAAGTCTGAAAACGGTTTCGCAAAATTCCAAAAAAGTATTTACTTCCGAGCTCAGGTAGTGATAGCAGCCCTTATCAATAATAAATTCATCAAATATTATTGTTTGAACTTTGTCATAACATACTGATTTTAAAATGTTGGCCACCGATAATGAAATCGAGTATCCGGCAAGTTTGTTATCAATATAAAAAGAATCACCACGAACTGAAAAAGAATGATGAGGAAATTCTGAAGATACGTCATTAAAAAAAGATTTTTTCGCTTTTCCCGATTCGGTTTTATATCGACGTAAATAAATAAATTGAGCTCCTGATTTAATAAATTTATTTATGACAAACTTTTTGGCCGAGTACGTTTTACCGACTCCTCTCTCCCCTACCAAAAAATTAAAATAAGCATTATAAGTAAGTATATGATTAATATCATAAAACATAGAATCACCTAAAAGGATAGCCGGGCTTATTAGCCCGGCATGAATATAGTAAACGACATTTTACCGGCTGTACTTAGTGGGTATCAATCCAAAAATTAAGCGTGTCCGATATTTCACGGTGATACTCAGGCTTAATTCTAAGTATGTAAGCGAGGTTAATGTCAACAATATAATATTACAAAATACTTGTATTGTCAACAATAAGTGATAAAGCAATCTTTAAACCCTTTTGATTTTAACTCGTTTTTCAAGTTAATTGCGTTTTGTTCATGATTATATGCTCCGAGTTGGACTCGGTAAAATTTTTTAGGTAAAGATACTCCGAGTGTGTGAAGTATTGCCCGAGCGTACGCTTTTCCGAACTCTTGCTGTTCGGGTATTGTATCACATATTTGTATGTCTGTTTGATTATCGACAAAACACCCCTCAGCAATTACGGCGGGGGCTGAGGTTTCTCTGATAAAAGCGAAATAATCGGTATTTTTATCATTGAGCCGAGTTTTAATACCTCTTGAATTTTGTCCGATTTTGATTATTTCCATTTCCATATTATGAGCGAGGGTTTTACCCATACCGCCTTTATAATGATAGTAGAACTCGGCCCCGTCCCCACCTCCGGCATTATTATGTATATCAATAGCTATATCGGGGTTGAACTCATTACACATTTTAATACGCTGTGTAAGGTCGCAATTTGTGTCCTTATCTCGGGATATTAGTACGGTTACTCCGTACTCGATGAGTAAATCTCGGCAAGCGAGAGCCTGAACTAAATTAATAGTTTTCTCGGTTTGATAACCTACTGCTCCGGGGTCTGATCCACCATGACCGACCCCGATAAAAACTCGATACATAATTAATCACTCCTATTTAAATAAAGCTTTTAACGTGTCATAAGCTCCTGAGGCTGTAAGATATATTGGAAAGATATTAAGAATTGCAAGTATAATTTCTTGTTTATTCCATTTATTTGCTAGTATGAGCTTAGAGAATGATACAAGAATTGCCGATAAAAAGCAGATAAGCACAGGGTCAAGGGGTATAAACCCCTTAATCGCTTGCACCATACCGCAAGTTACCGCAGCGCACTCTGTTAATTGAGATAACTTATACGGTGTTATAAATTCGTAGTTCATAGTAGGCCTCCACATCAGTAGCTATAACCTATGATTTTGTATACTTTGAGTTGCAATGCAGTAGTTGTGTTTTGTACTGTTACGGTTCCCGCTGTTGATGATGTATTTTTTGGTCTAAACACGCACATTTTTTGATCACCAAAAGTTAGAGTTGTGCCGGAGATATTAACCATTGAACTCATTAGCTCCAATCGTTCCTCTTTGGCCGTTAAATCATAAAAAGCGTCCGTATGAACGATGTTGAAACCGCAAGTGGAGGACTTATTGTTAAAAGCTCGATAACTTCCTCCATGGTAATCACCAGAAGAGGTGCCACCTGTTTGGGCCATAGCGTAGAATAATTCGATGATGTCATAATTAGCAATTGTATCCGATAGTGTTATATCATCGTGAGCGCCGGAGGGGTCGGCAAACAGTGAGGTAAAGGTCATCACACCCAAATTTTCGCGGGCTTCCGAAGCCGTTGTCCCGCCGGTTCCCCCTTTGGCTATTCCTAATTTGGCTGTAGTAGTTATGTTATCTGTGCCGTTACCCAGTAATATGTTACCCGATGTTAATGACGTGCGACCCGTGCCACCATTGGCAACAGATACAGGGAATTTTCCGTCAATTTCGTTTATTGCTGCCACTAAATTAGTATTGACGGTTGTTTCAAGGTCTGAAAGTCGACCAGTAATAGCTGTCACATTTCCGGCTGTTTGTAAGTTATAAAAAATCGGTGTATCTGACATATTAGCCCTCCTTAATCATCAATTACTCTGATCTCTACATATCCGGAACCGCTTGTTTTTACGGTACCTTGTGTAAAGTCAATAAGCGTACGGGGTAAATCAAATTCAATTAACTCTGCGCAATCCGAGGGAATTTTGACATATTCAGATGTTAGTATTTCCGGACCCCATGAGTAGAATATATCATCATCGGTTAAATTTTTTACTAACACTTTGTAAGGTTTACAATTATAATGTATTGTTTTACTGTCATTACTAACACCCGTAAAATTTAAGTGCCAAGCTCTGATACTGTTTTTATAATTCATAAGTTTACCTCTCAGTCATATTGATATAGTATTATTCGATATAGATTAAATTGATTATATTCACTTTGTGATGTACTCAATGAGGAATTATCTATTGTCGTAATTAATCGAGTACCGGTAGTAATTGTAATTGTACCGCCATTCGTTGGATCGTAATCTATTTGATACTCTGTACTTGCAAGATCTATAATACGATGACCGCTTGACGTGTGAGGGTAAATGTAAGATAAGTGAGTTACGACTCCGGAATCTTTAAATTTAATTACGGTACTACAATCGAAATAATCTTGTGTACCCGGTGGGTTATAAGCATAAAATAATTCGATGTAATCGATACGCTCTAAGCCTACGTCATAACGAGTCCAGTTATTATTCATTTCAGTAGATCTTGAATATTGATGTTTATACTTGAAAAGGCCTAAATTATGTCGGGCGGTTGGTTTTGTTGTTCCCCCGGTGCCTCCCTGATCCACTCCCCAAGTAGTAGTTAGGATTGAATTAATCGCTGATACTAAATTTGTTTTGTTAGTGGTTTCAAGATTCGCTATCACTCCCATATCATCACGAACACCGGTAAGTGAAGTATTAATATCTGAAATATCTCCGACATTTGCATTATATCCGCTGTTTATTGCCGATACAATATCGGTTTTTGTTGGTGTTTCAAGATTAGTAAGTGAGCCTATATCATTAGTAAATTTATTATTAATTGTTTGTATATCGTCGGTATGACCGTTTACGGTGGTTGTAAGATCGTCGAGATCCTTTGCGACCGGGTCGGGTATCTTCTCGGCTATGATAACCGGGTCATAAGTATGAGTAAAGGCAACTATTAAATCATCATCGGGTATATCGTCGGGTGTTTTTTCCCTGACATAATAAAAGGATCCGTCCCCCGTTTTGTAATTAGTTTTGCCGAGTGTTTGACATATTATACCGGCACTTAAATTTTGTGCTGCTTTAAGGTCTGCAAGCGTTGGAAAAGCAAAAGACTTGGCTAAAGCGACATAAGAAGTTAAAATCGTTGTAAGCGTGCCTTGTTCGGCCATAGTTTGAAGTCCGGCAAGAACGGCGGGCTCAATATCCAGTGACGAAAAATAATTTTGTAATTCTTTAATTGCGTCATTTTGAGCCATATCCGCCGTAATAAGCTCGTTAAGTTTTGCTGTAAGTTTGCATAGTACCTCATAATAAGAGAGTGAATCATCATATACTGCGGGTAAGACTTTTTGACAATAGAACTTAAATACATACCCGGGTATTTGCGGTAAAGGTTTCATAAAATCTCCTCCTTAATAAATTGCCATAAATAATGATGATAATCTTTCGATAATTTCGGAATCAATCGCTCTGATATTGTCCCTAAATTGTTCGACCATTTTCTGAGCTGTTGCCGATACTCCGGAATTTCCTTTGATATGCTTGGTATAACTTGAATTACCCTGACTTTCCTCACTTCCGGTAGAATCAGCTCCCGATGAGCCGGTATTGCTTGTCGTGTTGTCGGTGTAATTACTTAAATACTTGGAATCTTTAACATTTTGAATACCGACCGAGGGGGTTACACTGTTTTTACTTTCGCTTTCGCCGTGGTCCTCTGAGGTGGTGGTTGCGTGTGAGGTGGTCGCACCGGTCCGGCTATCTTCTGCTGTGTAGGTTTCTGTGAAGTCGACATTTACCAGCGGGTCATATTCTATTGAACGGCTGTATATTAGAGGTAAGTAATACTCCATAAGTAAAGACATTTCCGCTTTTGCTTGCATTTTGAAAAGTCCTACTGTTTCAAGTCCTATTTCCCTAAGGTAATAATAATTGATAATTTTATTTGCAAGTTTGTATTTCGACCATATACCGCTATTTTCTACTACTTCAATTTGTGCCGGGGTTAGGTAATCTTCGAGATTATACGCTGTAAAGGTATCAATTAAATCTTGTCGACCATGCTCTGAGGCCTCACAAATATTTTTAAGTGTTGTTGTATAATTACTCATTGTTTTGTCCCTCCACTTTTTCCCCAGGGTTGTCAACAATAGAGCCATTATTAAATAAATTGTAGTTTATTTTGACATTAATATTTAACCCAAAATACTTATTTATTTGATCGCAAGCGTGTTTTCTACACCGGTAAGCATTATATAAATTGAGTGAGATAAAATGATTGTTAGATTCTGTTTCTGCCTCGATAACTCTCTCTTTTTTCTCGACATCGTTATTATTAATACCTAAAAAGGTAAGTACCTCGTTCCATATTGCTTGCTTTTGTATTTGCAATTTGTCGACCAAATACGGGGCTCCGGTGTTAATAACATTGATACCGGTATCACTCATTAAATCATTAGTACCATATATAACCGGTTCGTTTCCGCTGTATTTCTCATAGAGATTTAAAAGCGATAATCTTTTATTTGCTTTACACGTAATAAGTAAGGGTGTTTTTTGCTGATTCATATTTACGTCAATAGTTCTTTCGACTTGGTAAAGCCGTTTACAGAATAGCTTAATTGTGTTAAACGTTGGCCACATATCCGGGTTATTTTTAATCAGCACTACGCACTTGCGATCAGGATCAATATCTTTGACATTTACTCCATTGTAAACATATTTGTTTCGAGGTGTTATATCTAAGCCATAGCAATTACACTGTATCGGCATTCGATATAAATTGAGTTTATCAGATATACATACTTCCGAGATAACGTTTCCGTAATCTTCATGTTTCCAAGCCCCCAAAACACCCTTAAAATACAGAGTGCTTTCCATGAAGTCCTCGTCCCATGACTCCGGTAAATTTTCATATTTAAATCGTGCTGTCGCAATTTGTTTAATACGGTAGCAATAATCGTTATAAGTACTATTATTCATTATTGCTGACCGTTCCATTGATTTTTTATTCATACACTGCCTCCCCCGATACTTTTACTTCCCAGTTCTCGCCCTGATGACCGGTATATTTATATATTGCCTCCGGGTGGTGCCATATTGTAACCCCATTATCAAATATTGCTTTTATTACATTCAGATCTGATTCAGGTATATTTCCGACAATATTCGCTCCTACCGTTTTAACATAATTATACCAATACCTCGATTTAGTGTTCGGTAGTTTAAGCTCATTTGTTTGATAGCCGTACATGTCGAAAAAATCATCGATTCTTTTTGCGTACTCGCTTTTTACGGAAAACCTCGCAAAAGTAGTCTGCCAAAAATACCCATATCCTAAAAGTGTAGCATTTGATGATGATAATACCCCGGTATCAGGTAATAACGATTGTTTTTCTACCTGAGCATTAATCGCTCTTATGTCATACATTTTATTACCGGCATTCGCTAAATTGCTAAGGGCTAAATCTTGAAGATTAAGGTTGTGATTTTCAACAGCATTTATACCCCCGACCGTTCCGGTAATCATACCGGCCAAGTTTCCTGACATAGTGCTTGTTGCTGCCGATACTGCATTATTAATTAAATTAGCCGTTGCGTTTGCGTTTTCTCGGCTCGTTGCTATATTGTTTCGGGCCATTTGCATATCATACTGAAAATTAGTACGGTCCACAGATAAATTTACAATTTGCGAGTTTTGAGCAAGCCAAGTATTAAAAACATCATTAGTATATGAAATCATCGGGTAGCCGTTAAGAGTTACGGCCGATAAGGCATCGTGATAAGTGCCGTGATACCCCTCAGGTCTTATAACAACTGTCGGGTTCGGGTTTATCTCAGATACTCCCTTAAATTCGATCTTATCAGGGTTGATAAAGTTTTCATACCTATAAATTTTCGGTGTTCCGTTAGGTGCCGTAAAGCCTAAATAAGCATAAGGATATGTCAATAATTTTTTGTTATGCGGGTTATACTTACCTGATAATTCTGTCGGGGCCTTAGTAGATAATATTGTTACTTGGGGCTGTTCAAAAGTGCTTGTTGATCCGTTAAGTATTTCTCGATAGTGCTCGTTCTGACCCCATTCGATATGAGCTGCAAGCTTTGGAATTGTAAAAACGGTAAAAATATAATTTGTTTGATTTGAGGTGTTGAGCAGTGAAATAAAATCATTGATACTATCTTTAATCAATATAAAGGGTATAGCCGAGGGTATACCGTTATAAGTCCCGCCCTCTTTATGAACTAAACTTGTATTACCGATTTTATCATAATTATAGGCTACACAAACTTGCGGTGTTAACTCATCATTTGCATTAAACTCCTCATAAGGTACCAACTCTCCGGTTTCTACACCCTCGGCTGCTAAATTTGAACCGGGTATGTCATCTTGTACGGGTATATGCTCCCGCTCGACAAACGACGGCCTCCAAGTAATGTAGTTTTGCCAAGTAGAATAGACATCTAAAGTTATTGTTAAGGCCGTACACCCGTCATTGACATACTTTTGATTAACAACAAAACAATAAAATAGTTTGCTCGAGTAATAAGCGTTTCTAAACATTAAGTAATTGACTTTGTAAAGCTTATCAATATGAACCGGTACATATAAAACTCCGTCCCGCCGGCTGTAACTACAATCTTCCCAGTAAAATTTAATCGGCTCTTCGCCCGGTCTTTCATAAGTTACTACATAGTTATTTAAGAAATATTTATACCGAGCCTCTGCACTTTTAAAATCTATTACATGATGATAATTACTATCAAAAGGTACATTGAGTAAAAATATTTCGCCGGTGGTTGGTGTTGGTGGGGTAATCATAAAATCACCCCGCTAAGCACTCGCCACAGTTACGGTAATTTGTTTGGAGGGTGGTGTTGCACCGGTTGGATAGGTGGCTGTACTTGTAATCGTTATTGTGGCCGTACCCGCTCCTACTGCGTGCACTACACCGGCACTGCTAACAGTTGCGACACTATCACTTGAGCTGACATACGATACTGACTTGTCGGTCGCTCCGGTATCCGGATAAAATTCGGGTTCGAGCGTTATATCATCATCGCCCACTTTCATGGATACATCTTCGCAATCAATAGTAAGAGGTAATACATCTCCGGTAACAAAACATACGGCATTAGCAAACGGGGATACCGCTAAGGTCTGCCATTTGTGTAAAGTATATTTACGGGTTAAGTTCTCGGTATTGTCAAAAGATCTCATTGTTTGCATATTGTCCCAAACTTGGAAAAAGGCCTCATCACATACCAAACATAGAATTTTACCCTCATCATCAAACTGATCAACTTCAACGATTCGCTGCATAAAGTCGGCTTTCTCCATGTGAAATGCTGCTGACAATACATCGACTCCAACGGTTTCAAGTGTTGCTGCCGTTACAACTACCACTTGATTATCAATCGGGGTCCAGGTTTCTACCGGTTTATTATCTTCTACACCCTGAGCTTTCGCATACTGCATATATTGATTAAAATTACTTGACGGAAATTTCATAAGCGATGAGTTAATTCTGAGCGTTTTGATAAATGCTTTACCTGTTGCCTCATCTGCCGGTTGTGTTACTTTAACACACTTGACAAGGCCTCGACTGACTGCTGAAGTTACAAGCTGTTTCATTAAAATAAACTCGTCCCGGTTATCGCCTGAATACAAACTATTAACTATACCATTAATAAGATTATTGAGTGAGTCATAAGAAGTAAAAGCTTGCCTGAATAACTCTTCGGTTATTGTTACACTGTATTTATTCTGACGGTTAAGACGATAATACGCTGCTTTTACATCGGGTTTGACGTTGGTAAGTAGATCATTACTATCAACATCATATTGTTTTCCCTTTGCCATATTTACAAAAATATCTTGAACATCTTGGCCCAGTGGCATAGAACCTTTTTTCAAAATGCTGAGTGGGTTTCTTGCAATCTTTGAATTTACTATTGTCATACCGATACGGTTTACAAGTGCGTCTAAAAATTCGTTTGCAAGTGCCGTGTATTCGATCAGCGGGTTTCCGACTTCGCTTAAATTTGAGCGTGTTGCTTGTGGTACTCTGTTTTGGTACTCAGCCGAGGCATTTTCCCAAATAGTGTTAAGTAATGTTACTAAATCTGCCATTATTTTAGCTCCCCTTTTTCATTAAATAAATCTTCAAATTTTAGTTTCTTTTCCGTACTCTCTGTTACATCGTCATCACCTCCCGCATTTTCTTGACCTACTCGCAAAAACAATCTCATATTTGTATCTCTTAAACTCTCGTTGTCGTGAGTAAGTTTTTCATTCTTTAATGTTATGTCATCAAAACTCGCACTTAGCTCCCCGTACCCGTCCGATAACTCCGATAATAAATCAGCAATTTTGCCGTCATCGGTTTCATGTGTAAGTTTCTTTATTTCCATAATCTTAGAAGTATATTCTTTCTTGTCCATAGTATCACCTTATTATATTAATTTTAATTTGATTTGCTATAAGCCATTTTTTGGTATTCTTAACTCTGACCGGTGGGGTAGGTGGTGTTGGTGGTGTATCTGTGAGATAGTCCCACCAAAAACGGGCTTGAGTCGCTCTGATCGGCTGATTCGGATCGGCGGGCCGTTCGTAACATGCAAGAAATGCAAGTGCTAAATATTCCGGCGTTTCGGTTGACTTCATGAAATCTGCAAAACTAAAATTATAAGTGCTTGTCGCAATCCATTGTATACCCTTATCAACTTCAAATACTATTCGATCGAGATTATGATTCATGGTTTCAGGATGATTGTTTACACCAATCCAGGTAGTATATTTCGTGTAAGGGGTCCACTGCACCAATCCATAACCATGACCTGAGGGATCTCCACCTACCCTGTCTGACTGCCAACGACCGGGGTTAATTGTAGACTCGCTTTGCATATTGCCAAGCATTCCGCATATCGCATTTTTTGTATATGCTCTATTCCGGAAATAATCATAAATATAATGCGCATTGAGTTTCATTTGATCCATATTTAAGGGGTTTGAACTGTCATAAGTATTACCGTAATAATTCCCATATTCCCCGTGAAATAGCTCCAAGCCCATAATATAACCCCCTTTAATCTATTATATCATATATTTCTAATTTTTTTAGATCCATTTGAAAAGTAGTAGGTACTAATTTCACTCCGCCTTTAACGTGCTTGTATCTGAGCTTGTCGTAATAAATAGTACCGATACCCCTGCGAAAATTGTCAAAAGTAACTTGACCATAGCACCTCTCAGGCAAGCCGGCACATTTTATATTTAGTTTTCCGCCCATATCTTCAATATATCTTTTAGGTTGTATAAATCTCGCTCTCTTGAATTTCGTTTCAATTTTCCAAGCTCCGAGCCGATAATCATCTATATCAACAATCTCCAAAAGCTCTTCCGCACTCAGTAATGTATGTATACTATCGGTATCGCTGTAAATATATTTATCTACCCCATAAGTTTTTATACTGTAATCTCTGATAACCTGAGAAGTTTCAATCGTTTTTTTGCGTGCGTAAGCCGTGATAAATGCTGCCATAGGTACATATATCGGCTCTCGATCATCACTCTCTACCGTTTTATACTTTACAATCTCATTTTCTAAATATGGTATTTTCATTTTACTTTTTGCATTGAGGCCAAACCGCCCATAAAGTGAATTTAACATGAGTTTAGCTGCTTGTTTCTTTCCAGCATTACCCCCTTTACCATGCTTTATTTTTTGCTCGGTCCAATAATCAATATATTTGTTAAATAACCCTTTTAAACCTCTAAATTTCCAACCGCCAATATATACGGGGTTATATACATTATAATTTTCAAAAAATAACTCCAAGTCTATATTTGTAAGTGTTAAAACAATAGTATCTTTACCACTGTTAACCAAATACTCGGTAGGGGAAAATGACGGGTTATTTTTTACTTGTATCATAGGTATTTTCCCGGGCTTTAATTCAAAAGTACATGATAATTGCTGTATGTATAAATCATGTACCGGGTCTTTTTTATATTTACCTTTAAATAGTCGTGGCTCTCCGATCGGTAAGTAAGCCGTTCGCATAACCCAAGGGTACAAGCTGTTGACATCTATTACTATACCCTCATTTACCACTTTACCCTCATATATCGGGTTTAAATAGGTAAAACCCCCTTTGTATGACTTTCTGATATTCTCATCTACATTAAGTTTTAGTACCGGAAAAAAGTGCCTGAACGTGTTGCGACCAATCATCTCTCGATAATTCTTGTAAGCGTTTGAGGCCTGAGTTATTTCATATAAGCCCTCATCTAAAAACATTTTAATAGCCCTCCCCGGTATAATTAAATCATTAAGTAAATATTTTTTATCACTTTCCTTAAGTCCTCCTGCGTGCCTTTCCTCGAAATAATCAATATTAAGTTTATTAATATTTAAACCAAATTTATCCGGTATCTTTTTTACACCAAAAGGTATTATTTTTAAACTATCAATAATTGTAATTGTTTTACGGCTGTCAAATCTAATTGTTATTTTATAAAATTGACCCATTTCACTAATAATACACTTAAAAGACTTGCCCGGCCGTCCCGTTTCGCCGTTCGTACATTTATACCCTGAAGTGAGCAAATACCATATGATAAATTCCCCGTCAAATTTTAGGTTATGAAAATAAACTATACTTCCGGCATGATCTCGGCACCAATTTATAAAACCCTCTATATCTTCGCCCATTTCATAGGCCTCGCTTGATATTTCCATAGCACCCCAAGCCCATACACTCGTTTCATTTTCTAACCATGTCACAGTTTCAAAATCAGCTATATATCTCCTCTTCTGCGTACTCTTCATGATCTACGCCCCAAGCCTCTAAAATTTTGCTAAATCTTTCCATATTTGCCTCACTGTATCTTATGTCCCATATGTCCGATGCGTTACGATCTCCGCTTATTCCCCTATAAAAAGATACCGGGCTGTCATAACTTTCCAATTTCTTAATTAAATCTTTATAGCCCGGTAAATGTCTGTATCTTTGCTTAATTGATTTGATATACCAATCTCGGTAACCCTCGGCTTGCTTTCGTTCATAATCTCCCGATGACAAACTTTTTATTCGTTGGAGCTTGCGGGCTCGTAAATATGGACTTAATTTATTGATATTCTTTATGTTGTATATCTCGCCCAGTATTGCTGCCCGCTCGTCTGATTCTAAAAACTCCGACTTCTTGGCCGTAAGTAACATTTTGTTTAATCTCTTTAATGCTCGCTTTTCGTCTTTCTTTCTGATTTTCTCAGTATACTTGACTGCGTTTTCAGGTGTAATACCTCTTATTTCTCTTAATTGCCGATTAAACTCCCTTTGCGTGGCAATTAAATTTTTTATATCTTGATACAACAACTTTCCGAGTCCTTTATCACTCGCAATTCTATTGTATCGACTTATCGCACCCCGTAACTTAGCTGATTCTTTCCTGCCTATCTTCATCATCAACACCCCTTATTTGATATTTACAACCCCGCTTTTCTATCCTCTGATAATATGCTATTGCAAAATATTGCCTCAGTTTAAACTCCATGGGCGGATCGAGTAATACCCGATACCTTGATTTAAACTTTGATAAATTTTCATAAATAAAATCAAAAGCTCCCTCTTGAAATTTCTTAAAATATAACACCGATGAAAAGGTAAAGGTAATTCCTTCAACACATAATTTTATCGGACTTTTTCCTAAATCATGATAAACAGTATTTCTCATAATAACCTCCAATACCCGGGGCTTTAAGCCTCCGGGTAATATTTAACGCTTGTGTACTCTCTTCCTTTTTTCGATTTTGCTTTACCTAACTTAATCGGTAACCCGTCACGCTTAATTTCTTCCTCATATCCATTTTCTTGTGCTTTCCTGAGGCCGTCTGTAAGTACCTTTGATCCAAAATAGAATACCTCGGGAATCTCTTTACAAACGAAAACCACAAACTCCCCATCATCTCCGGCCATAAAGTCATAATCAATTATTGTTACCGGCTTATCGATAATCTCATCAATTACTCCCTTTGTCCTTTCGTTCATAATTTCTAACTGTGAATTAAGACCTTTGC
>Ga0326512_10002546_pt1 | contig 13485 bp, 15 predicted proteins | sample 1_2617_0518_D_FD_203652 | JGI IMG/M metagenome (GOLD analysis project Ga0326512, IMG submission 203652) | Bovine rumen microbial communities from UC Davis, California, United States - 1_2617_0518 | ecosystem: Host-associated > Mammals > Digestive system > Stomach > Rumen | place: USA... | reverse complement strand
AACCAAAAAGGGCAGATACTGCCTGAACGGGTGGAAATAAAACCGTTTCGGCTGCAGAAGTACGGGAGACGGGCTACATTACCGGACGATACACGATATCACGGGGATGTAAAGGATAGTAAAAGAAAAACGGAATTGTAACGCGATTGACACTATAAAAAAAACGAAAGGGGGCGTCTCAAAATGGGAAAATCTGCAAATTATCCGACTGTGATAGACGTAGATCCGACTGAGATGTCAGCCACAACTTTGCAATATATGGAGCTGGCCGACTGGAAACCGATAGATATACAGTCAGCTGCAGAGATTGAACAGAGGTGCAACGAATACTTCCAGTATTGTGTACAGAACAATCGTAGGCCGATCATTCAGGGGTTAGCCCTGGCATTGTCTACAAACAGGCAAAGTCTCATTAATTGGGAAGGTGAGGATTCGCCGCGCGGTCGAGTTATCGGAAAAGCTAAACAGATTATCAGGGCATTAGTAGAGGACTGGACTGTATCCGGAAGAATCAACGCGCCATGCGGAATTTTCATTTTAAAGAATATTGCTGGGTACCAAGATTCCGTAACGCTGGACGTTGGAAGAAAAGAAGGATTCGCGGCGAAACTGTCACCAGAAGAGATAGCCAAACAGATAGAGGAAAGTATCCCTGTTGATACAGACTATAGTGAGGTGCCAGACAATGCAGACTGATGTTTTTGAGTTTGTTTCGGAACTGGACAGAAAAGTCCAGAAGAATACACGGGATTTACAGCTAGTGCTTGCACATCTGCAGAACACAGGACAGCTGCCGTCACCTCTGCATACTGGGGAAAAATCCGGTACATCCGGTCAAGTTGGCGTGGTAAAGAGTCCGGTCTAAAGTGTATCAAAATAATCCTTTTAAATAATGTATCAAATATTCCTGTAAATCTATTGTTTTTCCCCTTATTTCTGGTATAATGGAATATATCAAAATAATCGTTGGTTTTTCGTGCTACAGAAGGGGGAAACAAATATGTGTACAGTATACGGCTATGCAAGAGTTTCAACGCAGAAACAGAGACTTGACCGGCAGATTGATAACATAAAAGCGTTTTGTCCGAGTGCTGTCATGGTATCAGACAAGTACACCGGAAAGAGTATCGAAAGGCCTAACTTTGACAAGCTGATAAAGGGGGAAAAGAATATAAAGCCGGTGATGCCTGGCGATACAATTATATTTGATTCCGTTAGCCGTATGTCAAGAAATGCAGAGGAAGGGATAAAACTATACTTCCAGCTGTTTGATAAAGGCGTTCATTTGATATTCCTGAAGGAACGGCACATAGATACAGAGTCATACCGAAAAGCCCTTGACGCAGCTATGATTACTACACAGAAAAGTGATGGTTCTGTCGTGGGCGATTTGGTAGAGGACATACTAAAGGCTATTAATCGTTTCATGAAGTCTAAAGCTTCTGACGATATTATTAAAGCATTTGAAGCGGCAGAGAAGGAAGTAACCGAAAAGTCTGCAGCCACAAAGGAAGGACTTGCACAAGCAAAACTTAGAGGTGTCAAGTTGGGGCGCGAAACAGGAAAGACCTATGAGAGTAAGAAGTCAGTCCAGATGAAAGACAAGATTGTCAAGATGTCAAAGGACTTCAAAGGAAGTATGACAGACAAAGAAGTTATTGAGGTGTTAGGCATAGCACGAAACAGCTATTACAAGTACAAGCGTGAACTGATACAGAGTCAGGCATGATGATATATAACCGGTTTGTGGTTCTTCCAGTGAGAAGGATTACAAGCCGGTTTTCTTCTGTCCTCTGCAGATCCTGAACAGCTGCAGCCGATGCCTGGCCGATGATGTATCTATATATGTGTGATGATAAGAGTCAAGTGTATATGCTGATGCTGATGCTGTATCTATCTGACTATCTGACTATGTAACTAACTATCATGATGATGATTGTCTTCTGTCTTCCAGATGGAACCGGAATGACCGGAGCTTGCATTGCCTCTGGTGCTGTGTGTGCTGTGTGTATGGCTTGCGTATGGCTTCAGACGGCTTCAGAGAAGCGTTTACATGCTTCAGTCGATGTTCTGTCTGTCTGTATAGCAATCAGGCGAATACAGAGCGTTCTATGGCTGTCTGGAAGTATCACAGCTGTATTGTGTGACTTGTATGATACAGATTAACTCTTATACATTATTCCTATTGGCTACCATAAAGGTACTGTGAACAGCTGTATAGTAATGCTGGGGGGGTCTGCGTATAAGCAGATTTACTATTAAATTACTTTTTTAAAAAAATTTTGTCAAAAAAGGCCTTATCCCGTCCTATACCATACGGATATAAAAGGCATTGGCGCGGCACGGCGGTGAAGGGTATCGTGTTTCCCTATTCTCATTTAAGGGGTGAGATTCCCCCTCACACCACTTCTGAAAATTTCCGAAAATCCAAAAAGGCATTATGCTCAAAAATGAGTAAAAGCCGGATTCCAAAAAAGGAAAGCAGTTTCGTCACATTGCCGACTTTTTTCGTCAAATTGATACTATGGGTATCAGATTATTCAGGTGTAAAAAGTTTTTGACAGCTGTAGAATGACCTGTAGTACCGTCTGTGACATTCAGGTGATAAAAAGTACCATCGTCACCAGTAAACGGCCATACAGGACAAAATGGAACGTCTGAGGGCAATGTGGCAATTCTTCCTTCGGTTTTTTTCTCCATGTCTTACTCTTTACATGTTATTTAATGGGATTGATAGGGATTCTGTAACATCTGCGTGTTACTATCTATCTATCATGCTATTTGTATATCTAACTATCTAACTATTAGGAAGGGGGAACCATGAAAACAATAGCCTTTTCCATTCAGAAGGGCGGCACCGGAAAGACCACCAGCGCGGCGGCATTGGCTACAGGATTGCATGAAGAGGGCAAGTCTGTATTGCTGATTGACTTAGACCCACAAAGAAATCTGTCATATCAGGAAGGATTGAACGTCCGAAAAATAACAGATACCCTATGTGATGTATGGGAAAACCGGAAGACAATACAAGAGGTGCTGCAGCCGGTCAAGATAGGACTGGACATTATCACGGGGGGTGCTGGCCTTTTGTCTGCAGATTCAAAGTACAAAGACCGGCACCAACTACAGAAGACACTGCAGCCGATACAGGGGAACTATGATTACTGTTTGATTGATTGTCCCCCATCATTGGGAGTCCTGGCTACAATGGCAATTACTGCAGCGGATGCCCTTATACTGCCTATGGAGTGTGCTTCCTTCTCAGCTATTGGATTGATGCAGTTTCGGGAATTTCTGCAGATGATGGCACCGGAAAAGATTTCTGTATCAGGCATATTGATAACTAAAGTCAATGAGCGGACTATTTCCTATAAGGCGTTGGAAAGTCAGATTGTTAAAGCTGGGGAGCGTTACGGCATGAAAGTATTTGATGCCAGAATACATCTGTCTGCCGTCATATCGAACGCGCAGAACGCTCAAAAGGACTTTTTCAAGAGAGCAAGCCGGTCAAGGGATGAATACAGAGAATTCACAAAAGAGGTGATGCAATGGCAAGCTTAAAAGATGAAATGGCAATGGCCATAGGTGATATTTTTGATGATGATGAGTTGCCCGGTCAGCAGTCGTTTGTAAAAGATTATCCTGAGACCGTACCGGCCACAGATTCAGAGACAGCTACTCCACCAGATTCGGCACCGGATGAAAAATCCGAAAAACCAAAAAGAAAAAGTCCAAAAAATAAAAAGGATGCACCACCACCGGCACCAGTGAAAAAGGCACTGACAAAAGAAAAGCCTGTTTCCCTGTATCTGGAAAGAGAGGACAAGCTGAAGCTGAAAGCATTGTCGGCAGCCCTTGACCTTACTGTATCGGAATTGATGCGAATTGCAATACGGGACTATATACAGAGCCGTCCTTTATCGGATGCCGAAAAAGCTGTGTTCAATAGCAAGCTGCAATCATTGATAGATAAATAGTTAGATATTCAGATAGTTAAATAGTTATATAGTTTTTAGGGGATATGAAAAAGAATGAGCGTAAAAGAGATTGAAATGGCCGTCAATCAGGCCATCACTGCAGAAGGATTTAAAACGGTTCCTTATTCCATGATTCATGATGTACTGGAAGAAAAAAGACCTGATGCGTTAACGGATATGCACGGATTCTCATTTTTAGGAGAAGACAGGATATATGTCAATGATGCAGATCCGGAACCGGAGCAGATCTATACAGAACTACATGAGGCCGCGCACCTTCTGACCGGCTCTGCAGATGAGGGAACAGCTGACCGGATAGCAACATTCGTCTGCAGATTACTAGAGGCAGTCACTGGCACCAGCATAGATGCGGAACCTCTGCGGAAGGATTGCGCCAAAACAGGAATTTTAGTATAATATGGGTGCGATACATCAGTATATCTGATGCTGTCCAAGAAGTTCTAGCGAAAAGGAGTCTGTCCTACACCCATGGGGCAGGCTCTTTTTTTGTACCTGAACGATTCGTTCACCGTCCATTTGGACAGCAAAAAAGCCGGTAGGCCATGGGTGCCACCAGCTTTTTAAAAAAGGAATTAAAACAGTATGCGAAAAAGATTGGAAACAAAAAGCCAAAAGTAAAAAGAGTGTGCCTTACATGATTGTGAAGTCAGTACCTTAGTGAGGCATTACCAGAGTACCGGCTCTGATAATATTATACCAAACATATAACAGTCAGTCAATCACTAGCACAATTCTTTACATTCATGTCACAGTAAATTACAACTGTACTTTCAGGTACGGTGATGCCTGGACTACTTTTCTTCTTCCATGTGGGACTCTTTACATGTCTTTTTTGATTTCATGAGTAAAATAGTGCTGATTATATGAGTGTTTATAGGCAAGCTCATGTCTTACTATCACTCTAAATACGGATGCTATCACCGGCTTTTAAAGAGAGTGATATACAGGGGAAGGCCATATATATTTTTAAAGAACCTTTTAAAATACTTTTAGGGTGCCTGAATGTACTGAAAATAGGGCGTTTGACGGGTCTTTTCATGAGTAAAAAAGTGCTATTTCATGAGTGTTTATATGCTATTTCATGAGTGTTTATATGCTATTATATGAGTGCATAGTATTTACATGCTCATGTAATAATGATATAATGAGGTTGCACGCATATATAACTCATATAATCAGAGGTAAAAAATATGAATGAGGTTGTGAAATATGAAAACCGGATAAACACATTGCCCTTAGTAGGTTTTTCGTCTGTTGAACTTAATCTTTTTATGTTGCTGTGTGCTAAAGCAAAGGATAGAGGACAGGATTTAATTGTTTTGGAGTATGGCAAGCTAAAACGGCAGCTGGGACTTGAAAAACAGACAGACAAATATTTTCACGGTGAACTCTATAAGATGGCGGATAAACTATCAAAGATTCACTGCAATTTTAAAAATGAAAATGAGTTTGTTGTGTTTAATCTGTTTTCAACATTTACCGGAAATTTGGAAAACCGGACGTTAACTGTGAGAGTCAATATAGACTTCCAGTATTTACTTAATGAACTCGCGAAGAATTTCACGCTTTTTGAATTGCAAGAGTTTGTTCAGCTGGAAAGCAAATATTCTAAGAATCTATATAGGCTCTTAAAACAGTACAGAAGGACGGGAACATATACAGTTGAGGCAAATAAGTTTCGTGAACTGATGGATTGCCCAAAGAGCTATGCAAACATGTATTTTATGCGTGATTGTGTAGGCGTAGCCGTCAAAGAATTATCACATGGATACTTTGAAGATTTGAAGGTAGAACCAATCAGGGCAAAGAAGCGCGGCGCGCCCATTATCGCTTATACCTTTACTTTCCAGAAGTCGAAACAGATTCCTGGCCAACAAAGAATAGATGATTATCAGGAACCGGCACCGGAGACACCAGCACCAGCACCAAAACGGCAGCCGAAAAAGAAAGAAAACAGTTTTAATAATTTTCCGCAAAGGGATTATGACTTTGACGAACTTGAAAAGCGTTTACTGTAAGGGGGGGATTACAGATTGAATGATAAAGTCTATCAGGAACTATACAAACCGCTTTTAATTCAGAGACAGATGGATAAGAAAAGGGAACAGCTGGAGACTATAAAGCATATGGCCACAGATATCGCCGTTCATATGGATATAACAGGGGTGCGTAGTCGCGGCTCTGGCGAGAGTCGTCAAGAGCGGTATGCGATCAAGGCTGAACAGCTGGGAGATGAGCTTGCAGACCTGGCCTTACAGCTTTCAGAAGCACAGACGATTATAGAGGCAAGAGTGGCGCGGATGAGTGACCATGATGAGGTACGCTTTATCGAGACAGCATTCATCCATCATACACGCTGGACTTACAGAGGCGGCAAAGACGGCAAGCCCCACGCCAACACGGTAAAGAGCCGCGCACTGCAGCACTATCAGACTATATACTTCGAGATGGAAGAGAAACCGGCAGAGGGGGCGACAGTATGACAGATACAGGCTCACTGCAGAAGGAAGTTGAACGGCTTCGGAGCGAAATGCAAGCGCGTCCATCATGGGAGACGGCACGACTGTTCAAGGCGGCAGCACTGGCACTGATAGAGGCAGACACAGAGCATTACAGGGATATTACCGGATTCGATGTTAAGAAGCTACATGAAGATGTATCGAATTAATGATTGAAATTTAGATACAAACATGGTATAATGAGGCTAGAACCAATGAAAGAGAGGTGAGGCAATGAGAACCAAAGTAAAAAGCCCTTGCTAGTGCGGCAACACTGACAAGGGCGGGAAAGTATAAACCCAATGAAAAACCTTCGAGATAGCATTTCAAGGGGCAATTTTTATTATGCTCCGGAAAGGGGTAACATGTCAAGTAAAGCAATCATTACAGATGTATCTTTAAATGCAAATCTTTTTCGAGTCACCTACTCCACCGGAACGGTAAAGGATTTTCCATCTGACAAGCTGCCAAAAACCGTCAAGGCATGGATAGAGGCACACCAGACAGCACCGGAGCCGCCTACAGAGGCACCAGAGGCCGCAGAACAGGCCAGAGAGGCCACAGAAGCCACAGAGCCGGTCAGATATCCATTTATATTGGTGGGGCTGCCGTATGACGCAGTACAGGCCACTACAGAGCCGATACAGGCAGCACTGGAACCAGAAGCACCGGAACCGGCGACAGCTGCAGAGACAGGAATAGTTATTCCATCCATGGGGGCATTGGCAACGCTGGCCGGTCTGGGCGTGTTGTGGCTGGCCGTCAACGCTGGCCTGTATGCCGTCTCTGTTTTATCACTCTTACTTATGGCTACACAGCTCACAGCTCATTTTTTCCGCGAAATACACCAGCGTGCAAAGGTACGATTTTTGGAGCTAGTCAGTTGGACGGGGACAAGAGTCCAGGCGGCAGCGCAGAAGGCCACCAGACGCACCAGAGAGGCCATACAGGCCGGTCAGGAGACAGCAAGACAGATTTATACATGGATGAGCGCAAAAGCCCGTACAGGAGCGTACAGAGCCATACAGGCCGGTCAGGGTGTCAAGGCGTGGGCTTGTGATGCGTGGCAATGGAGACAGGAACTTATCACAGCGGAAACCATCATAGGATGATGCAAGTATAATCACGGGGGCGGTGATGCCGTCCCCTTCTGAGGTATAGATACATGAAAGCAATTGATACAGCCATGCTTAACGACTATTTCACGGTTGACGGGCTGGAAAAGAAAACAGGCATATCGCGGTATGATTGGGATACCGTCATTCTGAAGGAACTGATTGATAATGCACTCGATGCAGTGGAACCGCTCCAAGATAAACAGCTGAGTGTGAGTTATAGTGATAAAGACGGGCTGACTATAAGCGACAATGGAACCGGCATTCCTCAAAAAAGTATTTCTGAGTCAATCTATAACTTTCAGGTATATCATAGCAGCAAGAGGTATTACATAACTCCAAGCAGAGGCAAACAGGGAAACGGACTCAAAACAGTAATATGTATTTGTAAGCTGAATGGATATGGCCTTTACTGGCATACTGCAGAAGGAAACACCGTCCAATATGTGATTGATGCAACGGATAGCGATATAGGCAATATCAGGATACAGGAACATGCTGTAGGAACTTCTGAGGCCAGAGGCGTAACGGTGAAGGGTATCAGACTAAGCCAGAGGTATACCGCGGAAATTATCAGAGAATACAGTAAATGCAATCCGGATGTAACTATCAATTTTGCATGGAATGGAACCATAACAGCTTACAAGCCGATCACAGAGCCGGTTAACAGATCCGGCAGCACAAACATATGTTTTTATGATTTGGACAGGTGGAAAACCTTCCTGAAGAATCAGGATGTAAGCAAGACGTATAAAGCCATACTTAACGAAACTTTTGGGACGGCCATATCAAACAAAAGTAAGATAAAAGGCAAGTTATCTGGTATAGATATACACGGTCAGGCGGTCAGGGATGATTTTTTTAATCTGCAGCTGTCGCAGAATAAGAAGAAATACACGATACTCAAAAGCAATATGATAGGGCTTGAAAATCATTTTCTGATGGAAGACATAGACACACACATTCCTTATATAGTGGAGTTTACAGTTGACTATCTGGAAGAAAAACAGCATGAACTGAAGTGCTGGTGTTATGTCAATAACAGTATCACGTATGAAGATGGACGGAGCATTCAATTTAAATACGGGGAACACAAACTAGGCACCAGAAAAACCGAAAAGACCTATGATTTATACGGTTTGTTGTCGCCGTATATGGATTATTCTTTCGAGATACATTTTATTTCTCCACAGTTGGCGTTCCTGAACACCGGCAAAACTGAGTTTGATATATCCGGTATCATTGATGAACTGTGTAAAAATCTTTCGAAGGAAATGGCACGAAAGCGAAAGCGGCATGAAGAAGAATCAGAAAAGCCGGTGAAAAAACGGGAACTGATGCGGATGTATTTATCCGAAGCTTACAGGCTGGCCAGTTCTGGCGGCAAGTATGCCATAACTGCAAGACAGATATTTTATAAACTGCGTGAACTATCTGGACTGGAAGAAACCGCGAATACATACAGTGATTTCACTCAAAACATTCTGACTGAATGGCTGGAAGAAAATCCAGAGGCAGAAGAAAAAGTGTATTTTGCTGAAAGAGGTAATTTTTATATTGGCAGCGATCAAAACGGATTAGGCACCGGAGCGGTAAGAAGCGTTATAAACTCAGATGGTAATGCTCAAAACAATTTTATCACATACGGTGGGCTGAGTGATGCCGTATACCTCAAACCGGATTTTGATTTACGTTATCAGTATGACAAGGTTCTTTATATCGAGAAAACCGGATTTGACGCAATATTGAAAGCTGAACGTGTAGGGGAAAAGTATCATACCATCATTGTTTCCGGTCAGGGATTTGGCACCAGAGCGGCGAAAATGCTTCTGTATCATTTCCAGAAACAGGGAATGAAAATATATTGTCTGCATGACCTGGACTATCACGGAGTGGACATAATTAATTCTCTGAGGGAGCCAAACGAAAAGTTTACAGAAGAAATCATAATTGAAGACATGGGCATTACACTAGCAGATGTCCACAGATACGGAATAAAGCCTGAGAGAATACCAATCACAGCGACGGACTACAAAAAGATTGACAAAACAAGATTCACGGCTGAACAGCGACAATTCTTCTTTCCGGATGAAACTGCAGTCCAGAGAGTAGAGTTAAACGCATTTAGTACCGATCAGATACTAGCAATCATATCCGAGAAGCTAGGCACTGTTCATAATCTGCCGTCAATGCAGTTATCAGATGTGATGACACTCGACACCAGAAAAATAAAAGAGGCTGCCGTGATGCGCGTACTCCGCAAAAAGTTTGGGTATCTGGTGGATACACTTCCAGATCCGGACATAACCGGCAGTGATAAAGCTCTGACAATTTACGAAATACAGGAACAAGCACAAGATTTAATAAACGGTATCCTGTCTGACATGGAACAGGCTGCAGAGGAAAAACTTAATAAAATTTTTTGAGAACCAAACAAGTTACCTTTAGTTAGAAAAAAGTTAAGTTTTTGAAGTGAGGTGGCGAAGATGCCGAAAGAAGCGAGTAAAACAGAATCAGCAATGGCCAGACTAAAAAGGGAACTGGCAGAGGCGCGGCAAGCTGCAGACAACTACCAGCGTGAAAACGCAGACCTTAAAAAACAGATAGAATCTGGACTCGAAAATACTGGCATATACAAGCAGTACATGCAAGACTTGCAAGCACTACGGGAAGAAAAGGAAATGTACAAAAGCCTATATGAGAATCTGGCAGCCAAAACAGAAAAGCCAAAGGGAAAGCCGGGAAGAAAAAACAAACTTAGTCTGCAAGAAATGGATGAGGTAAAACAGCTGCGTCAAGAGGGCGTTTCACTCCGGAAAATTGCATTGCAGTATGATTGCTCATTGGCGACAATTCAAAGGTGTTTAGGGCTAATTTAAACTGAATATTGATGGATGTAAAAGCAAAAGGCACTTGCTTAGTGGGTGCCTTTTTTCTTTACTCTTTTTTCAAAAAAATTGCGGTTTTTGTGTTTTGTCAACGCCTAAATTGCAAACATTTTTTGAATAAAGCAGATTGAAACCGGCTATTGTGCGAAAACGGGAATTTTATTATAATTAGCATAAAAGCAATCAAATTTACTTGCATTTTGGTGGGGTCAGGGGGTGAGTGATTGGAGTATAAAGTCAATGAGGAACTGCTAAAATTTATGAATCTGGCCGGTGTTCTACAGAAGGATATTGCCACGTATATGGGCATACATCCGAGTACATTGTGTAAGCAATTGCAAAAGGAACTTACACCGGAAAACAGGAAGAAAATCGTTATTGCAATAAAAGAAATCTGCATTGAAAAAGAGGTGAAAGCACTTGACCAATAATAAAACATGGACAGGATACAAAACTTTTCAGAGGCTGAAATCTATCAAAACTGAATATCTGGAACAGCAAAAAAAGATTGAGGCAGAGATTGACAAAATCGCAACTGATGGGCGATACACCAAACAGGCGAAAAATGAAATGATTGCAGAAAAACGGGAACGGCTGGACGCGCAGAGACGGGCGGCAGCACTCAATATTGATGCACTTAGAGAGTTCTATTTTTCTGAACTTGAAACAAAAAGCCCTGTGAGCATTTCAGAAAATAAAGTGAGCGGCGGCAAAACCATTACCATGCTGACAAATGACGAGATTACCTTGCTAAAGTCGTTGGAGTATGTCCATCTGGACGGCGACGGATGGCAGCGCATAGCACAAAACATTGACGCAGATGTGACACCAGCTTTTGCCCTGGCTGTGAGGGATGCCGCAAAAAAGGCCGGTTATGAGATTAAAGGGCTTGTCACCGATAAACAGGATTTAATGCAAGAGTTTGATACTCTGGCCGGTATGACGGCAAAACAGATTGAGAGATATGCTGACCATAATCCGGATGCAAAATGGTTAGACGTCAATGTGTCCGGCAGAGTAGACGCAGCAATCGAAAAATATTCGCTTGTCTCTGATGATGGAACCATCAAAGGCAGTCAGGTAACAGTCAAAAAGATTCCGACAGATGCCACCGAAGAGATTCGAATGAATCTCGAAAAGCAGCTTGCAAGTCAGGAAGATAATACACCGGCCAGCTTAAAAGAACGCGTGCAATTTGCCGAAAACTTTGGGGGCGAAGAATTTGCAAAAAGAGAGTTAAAAGCTGAAGCAGCTGCAGCAGTTTCCAGAATCAATTTTGAAAAAAATTATGCTGTCAGTGATGCTGATGCAGTCGCAGCGGAACAGACAGAAATGTTTAAGAGCGGCGGTGCGGTTGAGTGAAATGTCACACTTAACTTTGACCGGATGGACGGCAAAAGTGGCCGATGATAACCGGTTGAGCATAGACGATTTATCACGGCCACAGGCGAAAAAGGAAAGGGACTTTAAAGGTGAAAAAGTCAAACACAAAACAAGGAATTCAGGAAATAGACGAAGAACTGCAGTACAAAAAAGCGATACTTGAAAAGGCAAGTACACCAGCATTATGGACGGATGATTTTATTACGGAACTGTATAACAATCCGTACCACAATATATGGTCATACCTTAAAGAGAACGTGAGCGATGATATTTACTATCAACTAGAATCACGATACTTTGAAGACTTCCAGAGCTGGCCGAAAGATACCGTACCGGATGAAGTGCCAGAGAATACCGTGTCCAGTACAGCAAAAATCAAACTTGTATCTGTCGCAGAGATACAAAAAAAACCGGCTGAATGGCTAATACATGGATACATTCCGAAAAACAATATCACAGTATTAGCTGCAGATGGGGGAGTTGGAAAAACATCTGTCGCTTGTGAGGTTGCTGCAGCGGTATCCTCTGGACGGCATAGCATTTTCGTGCCTGATGAAGTCAAGTATAACACAGAACCAGAGGAACCGGGAATAGTTATTTTCCTGTCAGGTGAAGATACTTTTGAGCATACTCTTAGGGCAAAACTGGAAGATTGCAATGCCAATCTGCAAAACATTTTGACGGTATCATTAGACAATGAAATGTTTTCCAATGTGAAGTTTGGGTCTGCAGAAATGGAAAGCATTGTATCTGACTACAGGCCTAAATTGCTGATAATTGACCCTCTGCAGAGTTTCCTTCCTGAAGGAATGAACGTAGCAAGCAGACTTGATATGCGCTCCGCTTTACATTATCCGGTTGCATATGGCTCAAAATACGGGGTAACAACGCTGATTCTGGCTCATACGAATAAAAAGCAGAATGTGAGCGCAAGAGACCGTATCTCTGATAGTTCTGATTTATGGGATATTGCACGCAGTGTCCTTATGAGTGGAAGCATTCGGGATAGCGAAACAAGGTATCTGTCCCATGAAAAAAGCAATTACGGAGATTTGCAAGATACTATTTTGTATGACTTTGATAATGGCCATCTGAAAGTAACAGGACGTTCTGATAAAAGGGATGGATTCTATCAGAAATTGAAGTCCAGCGGATTTACAACGGCAGCACCGGCACTTTCCGAAGCAGAATCCTTTTTGATTGATTTGCTGTCTAATGGTCAGCCGATGGAAACGGCCTATGTAGATGCCAGGGCAAAAGACTACGGTATCAGTCCGACAGCTCTTAGACGGGCTAAAAGCAGTCTAGGCAAAGAGCATAAAATCACAAGATTCAGCACTGGGATTAAGTCCAGCAAAAAACATTTTATGCAGATTGTCACCAATCAGTAACGATTGCTTACTTGACCATTACTTGACCATGCCCCCGTGTGCGTGGGGGAGAGGTGGTCTAGTAAAGCGCAAAGCACTGAAAACAGGGCGTTCTGTTTACTTGTGGGGGTGGTCAGGTAAAGGAAAAAAGTAGCAAGTAAGAGAGTCCTTTACTTGTTTACTTGACCGCCTTACTTGACCACCTTAGCAAGTAACTGAAAGTATTGAAAATA
>Ga0326512_10002545_pt1 | contig 13491 bp, 19 predicted proteins | sample 1_2617_0518_D_FD_203652 | JGI IMG/M metagenome (GOLD analysis project Ga0326512, IMG submission 203652) | Bovine rumen microbial communities from UC Davis, California, United States - 1_2617_0518 | ecosystem: Host-associated > Mammals > Digestive system > Stomach > Rumen | place: USA... | reverse complement strand
GCTCTGCGGGGATTAATGGTTAGCGAGGAGGCAGATAACAGGTTATCTTGTTGTCTGTCTCTCTATCCATTTTTTCTTTTATCGCGAGATGCGTCGAGTGAGCGTCAGCGAATCTCCGCTTGTCGCTGCGTAAAACGCGAACCATATTTCACATGGATTCCTATTCAATCTTTCAATGAGTGCTGCACAGGGCAGCATTCGTCAAAGGATTGGGAAATCCATGATGCTGTATGGTCACGTTTTAATTAAAGGCGGCGTCCTGAGCATGACGTTAAAAGGCTCCGTCCTAGACAAAGGATGACGTTAAAAGGTCTACGTCCTGAACAAGGAGACGTTAAAGTGTTCCGTCATAAGCATGATAGACGTTAAAAGGCTACCAGGATTAGACATTGACCAATGTCTATACCCTGGGATATCTGGCTTGGTCAGCTGGGTATCATAACCGTAGTGAAGTGGCTACGGGCGAGCACGTTTGCGAATGGCGTGCGAGCAGGTGGCACCCGAATTCCAGGGTACATTCGGCATTTCGGATAGGCGATCAAAACTGGTGGTCGTCTATCCGATTTCATTGGGTGCAGGTAAATGAGCTGGAAGCAGAAAATGCCAGCCTTTTGCTATCGCCTGCACAACGAAAGACATGCGTGTACTTTCGAAGGTGATGTTCATACTGCTTCCTGTATCACCTTAAACCTTTTATCCAGGTATACGGAGGAGGTATCATGCTTTGAATTTCCATATCCCATATTTCGGAATCCGGAACCGAGATATGGGAAATCCAAGACAACTGAATACAGAGGCTTGGCCGGTGTGCCTGCAAACACCGGCACCCATCTTGGAGGTCACTGGTTATGTCCATGGCCTCCTTTCTTTTCTATCTAGCGTTCACCAGCTCCCTTCGAGCCAGTGATCTCCAGGATGGGTAAACGAAAAGAAACAAGGAGGACCATTATGGTTTTGATTCTCATCGTCACGATTCCAACGATTGTCTGCCTGCTTTTCGCATGTGCAGACATAATCAGGGACGAAGTAAGCCTACAAACACGGTTGCTGCTTATCTTTGGTTTCGTCGGAGTGATAGTAGCGGGAGCTATGATCGGCCATGACTTCGCGTTGTGGTCATTGACGTAAGAAAGGAGGTGATCTTATGTCCCCTGAGATCGCCTTCGGCATTGTCACGGAAGCCATTCTGGTTTTCATGCTGATAGCGCCAATCATCTTCAGCTGTCTGGTGAACAGGTAGCTGAGCATTCGGGTCAGCTGGGACGTCACCGTTCCCCAGCTGACCCTTTCAATTCAGCAATCAGGTTCGCTCAAAAGGAGCGAGCCATAAAAAGAAAGGACCGAACATGGAAAACGCGGAAGAAATCTACAATGCTGTAAAGGAAGCTCGTGATCTTCTGAAAGACACGACAATGACCGGGCGTGTCATGAAGGCAGCGAAGAAAGTGATCGAGACGAGACTCGATGGCGACGTCTTGTCTATCGATGCCGAAGGATATCGAGTCCTGGCGGAGATCGAAGGCAATGTCTATGTCTTCTTCGTTGACTGGGATAGCGAAGGCTTCCCGGATCCCGAGATCTCGAAGAACGATTTCGAAAGAGCTCTCTGCGATTTCGAGGATGCCTTCCTCGATAGCGGAATCGAGAACGCATCGATCATTCCCGGTCATATTGCACTGTGGGTGCATACGGACCGGGCGTTCGTTCGCGTCACGAGAGGAGTTGATCTCCGATGATTTCGCCACTCGATATTAATTATCACGATGATATCAACGATGATAATTTTGATAATAGATATCAGCTATGGTGGCCTGAAATCGCACGAGATCAGCGAACCGTGGTCACCACCACAGTCGAATTGCTCGTGAGGAGGGGAGTCATATGCGAAGAAAATGGAGACTGACTTCCTCCTGCAAGAAGGAGCTGGTGTCCCTGCGCAACCAGGCGGAGCATCTTTCCAAGTCTGCCGAGCTCGCACTCGAACGAGGCGACTGGAAAGAGGCGCAGGACATCAGCGTCCTGGCGGTGAAGGCGAGGAACGAATACAACAAGCTGTTCCTCGCATTCGCCACACGAACGCGGACCGGCATCAACGAGATCCGCGTACCGTAAGGTAAGGAACATGGGGATGGTATGGTATCCTATGGTACAACCATCCCCGGAAAGGACCGATATGTTTTCAATCCAGGAAGTCGGAGAGATATTGAAGAGTCTCTTCGATGTCAGAGACGAGATAGTTCCCTGCATTCTCGGCGAGCCCGGTATCGGTAAGACCCAATCGGTCTACGCTCTACGCGATTGGGTTCGAGAGAACACCGAGTTCTCCGATTGCAAGGTTGTTGAGATGATAGCATCTACCATCCTGCCGTCTGAAGTATCCGGTATCACGATGCCGGATAAGGACAGCAGGTCGTTGGATATCTACGACCATCGCAAGCTATCCAGCCTGAAGGATGGCGATATCCTGTTCTTCGACGAGCTGCTGCAGGGCAGCGACCAGACGTTGAAGGCGTGCCTCACACTTGTGATGGAACGCCGCATGATGTCTGGTAAGAAGCTGCCGGATATCATGATCGTCGCCGCCTCGAATCCGAAGAGCTATAAGACGCTCGAGCCTTCGATCCGGCAGAGGTTCCTATGGATAGACGCGCATTGGGACGTGACGGAGTATGTCGATTATCTCCTGAAGCATGATGTTCCGAATCCGGAAAGGCTCGCGGCGCTTGTCGATTTCGATACCGACCGGTGGAATATCCAGACACCCAGGACCATATTCAAAATGATGCAATGGGTGAAGCATGATGACCGGGCAAGCGGTTGGCTTCAGGATATCTTCAGTCTGAATTTCGCAAGTAATATCGAGGATGCTCTGAAGCATTCCGTTAAGGATCTGTCCAATAGGAAGATCATAGAGACGATCGCCTACCATGCTTCGCCATATGTCGATAGCGAAACGCTGTCGAAGCTGGAAGCGGCGAAGGATATGGCAGAGGTAATGGCGATCCTCGAAGAACAGCCGAACTGGGACAAGATCTCCACGCAGCTCAGCACCATCATGTTCGATGAGAAGACCGGAGACTTCAAAGAGGAAGGAGAATCGTTGATATGAAGAAGCTAGTGATTCCGAACTTCAAGATGCCAGATCTCTACGTCTGCGAAGATGTGGAGGATGCCGAACTGGCGAGAGAGCATGGCATCCCGTATGTCATCAGGCCGTCCGGCGTTCCAGATGAAACGCTCGTATTCATCTTGCTCAGGAACAGCCTGAAGAAGATGTTTCCCATGATCGACTGGGATAGATTCGCGAACGAGAAGTTCGTGGGGCACGATACCGATATCAAGGTAGTGTCCGGATACGTTCCACCGGAAGATGAGAAGCCACGCTCGATCGGCGAAACCAGGACCATGAAGATAGGCGATGACGGTGTGGCCGATATCGCCACGGGAGATCGTGTCATCTTGGAAGGATTCGAGACCGATGGCTATAACATGAAACTTGACGATTGGCTTGGCGACAAGTCCGCATCGGTAGATATCGACATGCTCATGGATCTCGAATTGCTGCCGGCATTCTGCATCGACGTGACCAAGGCTATCCGGAAGAACCTCGCTGGATACGATTGGACCGATGGCTATAACAAGAAGCTCGACATGTGCAATGGCACATACTCGTGCAGCAGGGATCCGAGGAACCTGCTCATCATAGACATCAGCCATTCGATTCCGAGAGGTATCTCGGCAACCATGCTCATGCTTGCGAGCACGCTGAGGGACAGGCTCAATGCCGACCTCATCGTGACCGGTGCGACCTCGATGATATGGAAACTCGGCGATGAATTGCCGAGTCCGCAATGGATCAGAGAACATATCGGACTGAGCAACGAGACCCCGAAGTTCGCCAGGATACTCGCGGAACTTGGTGGCACGGAGTATGGCAATGTGATCGCCTTCGGTGATTACGACACCCCATCGCAGGGGCGTATCGAGCAGGAGTTCAGAGAACGCAAGGCATCTCCGATAACGGTACACAATGTAATGTCGTTCCATACGATGGCGTATGCCACTGAGAAATACAAGAAGCTCGTAGTCGCCCGGAACGAACTCCCGCTCGTCGGCTATGTCAAATGGGTGGCCTATGGCGAGCATATCTGCACGCTCGCGCCAGGCCACAGGATCGAGAAGGATTACAAATGGTGCAACATGATCATGTGATCCTTCCGCCTGATAGCCTGTATCTCTGGATGTACAGGCAGGGTCTCAAGGGAACTGACTTCGAGATGATCCTGAAAGCCTGTGTATCAGAAGGCAGAGATCTCAGGCAGAAGGATATAGCGAATTACTGGAACGGATACTACCGCAGGAAACTATATGCGGAAGACCCATGGGTTCTCGCCAGGAACGATAGACCGGAGATCAAATGGGATCAGCTCCAGCCACATCCGTATCTGAATATGCCGGAGATAGAGCAGCGCTACGTTCCATGCAATGCCAGCAATAAACCACTGATCAAATGGAGCAGGGGATGTATGACGTTGAATGACGCATCGCTCTATCCGGGCAAGGTCTATCTCGCCGAGAACCTGAAGGGTACGAAGCTCATGGTGATCGACTGCGACGGCGATCATGGAGATGAGATAGACACGCAGACCGTCATGTTCCTGAGCAGATTCAAGAGCATGACACACACGCTATCGAAAGACAACGGCGTGTCGTTCCATCTCACGTTCGCCGTCGACCGCCTCGTGCCGACGAGGCATTTCCCACACGCTCATATAGATGTCATAGGAAACAGGGTCAACAGCCTGAGATACTTCAAGACGAAGAAGTGGAACGGGCTGCAGCCTATGCCGATGACATCCGATATATGGGATGAGCTGCACGAATTCTGCGAAAGGAGGAAAGCGAATGAGCGTGACACTGTATGACCTGCTCATGAAGGCGGGGTCTCCCGTGACCAAGTCAGATATAGCCGAGTTACATGATCCGGCGACGACCGCCGAAAGAGAGCAGGAGATCCTGGAGGCACTGGCCCAGACAGGATATGAGAATCTCCCCGATTAGAAAGGACCGTTAATGAAGATCGGAGAAAAAATCGACGATGCCATCTCGATGCTCAAGGATCTGAAGATCGCCGGGCAGCGCATCAACGGATGCATTGCCGGGAGCTGCATGATCAACGGCGAATTCGATACATGGGACGAGGTACCCGACGTCGACGTGTTCGTCTATTCTCCTGAATGGATGATCGCCTTGGCATGCAGGCTGTACGATGATGGTTGGAAGTTCAACACAGCTGGCGACGAGTGGAAGTTCAAGCGCTGCCTCGACTTCGGTGTCAGCAACAAGGCGCCGGTGAACACGCTCAAGCTCACACGTGAGGACGACATCATCATCAACATCTCTTACAAGAGATACAAGAAGACCTTGGCCGACGTGCTCGCCTCGTTCGACATGAGCATCATCATGATCGGCTACGACCTGAAGCGCCAGGTCCTCATCGACATGCGCGAAGGCGTGGGCATGGATGGTGGCAAGGTGCCGTCGTCCAAAGTGATGGCCGTGCCAAATCCATTGCGCACACAGGATTGCGATATGTACGAGGTTAGCATGTGGGTCAGGCAATTCGATAGGGTAATCAAATACTGGAACCGCGGCTACGACACGCGTCCGATGGCCAGGTTCTATATCGAGCTCATTGATGGCGTGCTCGCCAAGGGTAAGCTGTTCAACACCGAGAAGGCGGAGAACGCCTACGATGACTTCGTCAATACGTATCAGCCGCTCAAGGACAGCATGGTCAAATGGCTGGAAGATAAGGAGGATTGATGAGAAAGATAATCGTGAACATCGGGACGAAGAACCCGACGAAGTTCTCTGTGGACCTCGATGAATATGGCGATCGGATTTCCGATACCGAACTCGATGTCGAGGGTATCGAAGACGACATGATCGCCGTGCTCGAGCATGACATGAACCTCGGTGATCAGTGGATCTCCGATGGAACGAGGAACGATTTCGCAGTCAACGACTGCATCGCCCTATGGGTTCTCGGGTACAATCCCGAGAAATGGTTCGAGGCGTTCCTCGATACGCATGGCCAGCTTTTCTGGATCAACGATATCGAGGCGTTCCTCGACCATGTCCACAGGGTTTCCGAATACCTCGGCAAATGGGGACCGCTCGGATCCCGTAACAAGGCTATAGATTTCATGATCGAATAGAGAAAGGAAAACGATATGAGCATGTTCGATCTCAAAGGCGGAAGTTCCAATAGCTGGAACTACTCGGATAAGAACAAGGAAGGATATATGGAGTCCATCACCGGAACGGTGATCGAGATCTCCAATCCGCAAGTACGCAACTATCAGACCAAGCAGCCGGAGTTCTGGCCGGACGGTAATCCGAAGCGCCAGCTCTGCGTCATCGTCAAGGGCCAGTCCGGCAAAGAGCTCGCCTGGTATTTCTCGCCTCGGAGCAAGGCGGCCGACGCATGCCTGTATGCACTGGATCCCAATGGCATGAAGCCACGGGTCAGCATCGAGGAGATGCTCGGCAAGATGGTCACGATCTCCACGCAGCCCGGTGTCTACAACAACCAGAACCCGAGACCGTGGAACGTGGTCATCGTGGGCGACGGCGACACGGCGAGCGTGCGCGGCATGGTGGACCTGAGCCAGGTGCAGCAGCAACAACAGCCGCAGCCTCAGCAGCCGCAGCAGGCTCAGCCTGTCCAGCAATATCAGCAGCCTGCTCAGCAGTACCAGCAGCAGCCGCAGCAGGTCCCGCAGGTGCAGTACAACGGGCAGCCCGTGCAGGTTCAGGAAGTCAGCGCGGCTCAGTATGCAGCGCAGCAGGCGGCGGCGGCAGCGGGCTATCCGCAGGAAGCCCAGCCTGCACCGTATGCGGATTCCGATATCCCGTTCTAGCATACGACTACGGTAATCAGCGGGGGCCGGATAAGCCGGTCCCCGCATTAACAGAAAGGATCGATATGAAACTTCAGAAGAAGACCACGCTCATCTACAAGAACGGCTATCTCGTCACCAAGAAAAACAAGGTGCGGATGCCGTCCCGTAAGATAGTGAGGCAGCTCAACGCCATCGACAAGATGATGCAGATGGCGGAGAAGGCGGAATACGTCAACGACCAGATCAAGGAGATCGGCGAAATCGACACGGGGTTCACTCCGGTCAGCGAGCATGATCCGTTCATGAACCTCGAAGTCGAGACACCGCACCTCGACGATGCCATCGAGAAGACGAGGAATATCCTCAGGGATATCGACGCCACCGCGAACACGGAGAAGGTCAAGGAGGCGATCGCCAGGTTCAAGGACGTCTTCCAATTCCTCGAGAACGATGAGTATCTGGTCGAAGACCATGGCCTCAAGTTCGATCTTCCCGTGCTCGGCAACCCGCTGTTCCTCGATTCGGAGGATCTCGTCAAGATGCTGTACAAGATCTCCGCAGCGGATATCTCCGCGCTCGATATCGCTAAACAGGAATAGGCATGGAGCGCAAGTGGAGGCATGAGGTTTCCACTGATTGGCTGAAGGCGAGGAAGAACTTTCTCACGGCGAGCGAGGTCAAATCGCTCGTGCCGGAATACAAGAGATTCCTCAAAGCGCAGGACCCCGACAAGATCATGCCGGGGTTCTGTGGTCTGTGGGCGGAGAAGACCGGCGAGCATATCGGGGACGCCGTGTCGTTCAACGCCATGGCCCGAGGCCACATCATGGAATCCTATGCCATAGACGATTACAACAATCTGCGTAAGGCGACCATGGGTCATCACTATCATTGGGATGATATCATCCTGTATCGAGGTGGGCTCGGCTATTCGCCGGATGCACTGGACATAGCACAGCCGGATTTCAACGGCGTGGCTATCGAAGTGAACCAGAGCGGACGTCTGTCGACAGGCGGCGTGCCGAAGAGCATGCTCGAGATAAAGAGCTACGAGCCTAAGATGCACCTGAAAAAATTTCTGGAATCTCCGACCGAGATGGAAGAAGCGTATCAGGTGGCGATGGCCTTCAAGGTCCTGCCGTCTCTCGAGATCGCATCGCTCGTATTCTACTGCCCTTCGTGCACGAGGCTTACCATGTTTGAGAACGTGTACACGCGATCGATGCTCGAGAAGCAGATCGAGATGATCGACGGCATACGCGAACAGTGGAAGCGCACATGCAAATGGTGCGAGAGCACGCTGCAGTCCACGCTCAAGGCGAGCATGACCGAAGACGAGATATACGATGACTGGCTCGGGAACATGTACGAGGTACCCGGCGAGCCGGTCAGCGCATTTATATTGAGAGGATGATGCCAATGGAAGACCAGGCAATTACCACGACGAAGATGAAGGACATAGCCTATGCAGACGCGAACGAGATCAAGGTCGTCAACGACGATGTTGTGAATCTCAACGTGAACGTCACGAAGGCTAACCTCGAGCTCGAGGAACTCAACGGCAATCTGGACAAGCTGTCCGTAACGTTGAGGGAGAACAGGATCCGGGCGAACTCGACTAAAAGGAAGATGCAAGACATCATGCCCCATCTATAAATCAGCGGAAACAGGGGGCCGGTACATCCGGCCCCGTTCGATTGGAGGACCGAATGGAATTAGTTCCCAGACAGAGGAAGGCGCCGTGGATAGGCGCGGGCAAGTCCGGATCGTGGACCAGCGTGATGGATGCTTTAAAAGATTGTGGGCTCGACTTCCCGGTGACGGCATTCAAACCGTCTATTGAAATAAGCAAGCCGGTTCCGAATTCCAACATTGCATACATCGATAAGAAGGACGTGCCGAATACCTGGGCCAACGTGCGTACCGACACCAACGAGATCGTCGGCGTCGTATCCGATAGATACAATATCGTGCAGAACAAGATAGCCTTCTCGCTCATGCAGCCCGTGCTCGATGCAGGCGGCGAGATCACGGCAGGCGGGATGACCGAGCAAGGTCTGTGCTTCATGGTGGCACAGTGCGGGAAGTTCATGACGGAAGCTGACGAGCTGCGAATGAACATCATGATCACGAACAGTTTCAACGGGAAGTATCCGCTGAGCATCATCATGTCGCCGACAAGGATTATCTGCCAGAACATGTACCGTGGCCTGACGAAGAACAAGGATAATGTCCTCAGAATCATGCATGGCATCTCGGCAGCCGAGCGAGTCAAGGATGCAAAGTCCATGATGAACGAGGTGAACCATGGGATCCTCGCCGTGCAGGAACGCATAAGGATCTCGAGCATGAAGACCATGGGCAGCAATGTGGAACTCAAGCACTATCTCAAGATAGCGTTTCCCATGCCGAAGGTCAGCAAGGAAATGGAGCAAGTTACCAGGGAGAGAATCGAGGAACAGCGCGAGAGGTTCCTCGATGTTTACTATAACGCCTCGGATAACGTGGCGTTCCATGGCAAATGCCTCGGGTTCCTCAATGCGTACTATGACTTCATAAGCCATGACGTTCCCAATAGGAAATATAACGATTGGGAAGGACGCAGGCTCGGCAAGATCGTAGACGGCTCGGCGGTAAGATTCAATCTGATCAACGCACTTACACACTAGAAAGGAAATATGATTATGGAATGGACCGAAATCAAGGTACGCGTGACGTTCGAAGAGGAAGTTCTCGGCGTCACTCCAGGCGACTCCGAGATCTACCGACGCTTCATCGGAAGCAAAGGGCCGAATGCCAAGACCCTCGAAGAGGAGATCGAGGCGCTTGGCGAGGATGCCGTACTCGAGAACGGCATGACCATCTTCCCGAAAGACGAGGACGGCATCCCGTTCTCATGGGATTACCAGTGGAAAGGATTCTTCAAAGATGCGTGCGGTATGCTCAGGCGAGCCGATGGCTCGAGAAGCAAGAAGCTCAAGGCTTACAAAAAGGAGATCGACGGGCTCGTCTACGTGTTCCCGAGAAAGATTCCTTACCAGATTCCCGAGGGTGAGCAGATTGGAATCTGCGAGCGTTCTCTCAGGGCGCAGACGGCGCAGGGAGACCGTGTGGCACTCGCATGCAGCGAAACGATTCCAGCGGGAACCACGCAGGAATTCACCATTAGGATCCTGAAGAAGGAGCTCGTCCCGTATATAACCGAGTGGCTCGAATACGGCATGGTGCATGGAACCGGCGCCTGGCGTAACAGCGGCAAGGGCCGCTTCTCGTTCGAGATCCTCGAATCGTAACGGCATGGTAGGGAATTGCCACGCGGCGCAAAGGCAGAGCATGGCGTGATGCAGTATTGCAGTGCAACGGAAAGGCACGGCAGAGTGACGCGAAGTGCTGGCGTAGCAAGGTCTAGTGGGGCAAAGGCTAGGCGAGAGGCGGAAAAGCATGGCGAAGCAATGGGAAAGCCTAGCATTGTATAGCTATGGCATGGCGAAGCAGCGTGCAGTTGAGCGCCGTTAGGCTACGATGCAATAGGATCTGACAATGACATGGTTATGTAACGCTTAGCAATGAAAAGGCGAGGCGAAGCCTAGCTGCGCAAAGCAACGGTACAGCGATGTATAATTTAGCAATGGCGGAGCGAGGTATGGCATCGCGATGGCACAGCGCCGATCAGTGTGGTCTAGCATTGTAATGGGTACGCATAATAAAGCATAGCCTAGCAATGGCACAGCTCAGGCAAGCAACGTGCAGGCATAGCTTTGAACGCGATGTTATGGTCAAGTCTCGACACGAAATGCAAAGTACCGGGAAAGCAACGTAGCGTGATGGCAAAGCTGTGTGTTGTATGGCAATGGCATGGCAAAGCCGGGTGTCGTCTGGCAATGGCACGACGAAGCGGAGTAATGTTCCGCATGGTAGAGGCATGGCAAAGCGTCGCATCGTTACGTGTAGGCAACGCAGAGCATGGCAGCGTGTAGGCAAGGCCAGGCAAAGCATTGTTCTGCGACGGTAACGCAGAGGCATGGCAGTATGAAGCATAGAAATGCGAAGGCAATGCGTTACGAAGTGTGGTCATGTATAGGCGAAGCAGAGCATCGCAGCGCTTGTCATTGACAGGCGAGGTTAAGACCCCATATCCCATAACCCGGGATGTGGGGTCTTTTTTTTACACCCGGGTTATGGTAACTTTATACTTGCTTTGTAGGTACTTCATAGATAAGGAGTAATAATGGGATACCGAAATAAAGAGGAATGCCTGCGCGAAGCGCAGCGCCTCGGTATCGACACGGCGGGAATGTCGTGGCCGCAATTGCAAAAGGTCGTATCGTCCGCGTTGAAGACCGAGGAGATCATGACGAAGATCCCGACGGGCTTCCCGCTCAGGGAAAGCCATGAAGCCATAGGGGATTCCGGTAACACCATTGAGGATTACCGTGACTATCAGATCAATATCGCTCCCGAGATGGCGCAGGATCACAAGCGTACCATCGAGTACGTCGAGGAGCTCGGTGACGATTTCGAGGTGGAGGAGAAATCATACGATCTCGGCGAAGCGCAACTCGATATCGCGCAGCCGATCGCATCGACGACCTTCCGCATCAAGGGACAGTCGGGCAACAGGGTGCGTGCGAACTCGGCTTTGCCGAGGGAGAATGCAGGCATCGTGTTCCGGCCTGGCATGGACCTCGTTCCCGTCGTCACGTTCCAGGGAAGATCGGGATATCTCTGGACGCATCACCGTCTTCCCAACGTTAAGGCGCTCCTCAAGGAAGCAGGGGCATACGAGAAGTACAAGGACCAGTTCAAGGAGGAACCGAACATCTGGTACTCGACCGGCCTGCTCGTATGCGATCCGAGCGTCGTGCATCATATCTTCAACGAGATCCACAAGGACTGGATGCTCCGCAAGAACGGATGGAGATAGCATGAACGACGGCATCAAGAGGATGTTCGAGCTTCCCAGCTATTTCGATATGTACGGCATAATCGAGCAGACGAGGGAATCGCTCAAGCTGCAGGAACCGCAGAGCGATAAGGAGAGGCTCGAGCAGATAACCTGGATCAAGGCCCAGTACCGCAAGTACGTGTTCTCGAAGCAGTCGGCATTCGAGGAGATAGGGGATAACATCCCGTTGCTGATCGACTACGTCGAGGCTCTCATCGCCAAGGCGCCCGATTCACCGAAGGACGCGAAGACCTGTATCTACAATTATCTGAGAGATGTATGGCTCATCAACATGCATGGTACGTTATCCATGCTCGCCTACTCGAATGGAGACGGGCATGACGGAGACGAACATGAGAGTGAGGAATAATGGAAAATGAGAACAACCTGGATGAGACTCCGGCGCAGAATAGTCCGGTGGATCTGGCTGCGGCTTTCCGCTATCTTAAGGAAAAGGACAAGCAGACTCTTGATGGCGCTGTATCAGCTGCCGAAGATCGAGAAGAGCCTGGATCTGATGAGGGAGAAGGAGCAGTCGAAACCCCTGCAACCGCAGGAGGAGAAGAGGCTCCTGATGCTGGGGGAGTCCAGATCGAGGCTGATGACGGAGATTCCGTGGCCGCTGACGACGGAGGAAGCGGAGAGGCTGATAGTGTCGCTGGAGGATATACAGCTATCGGCGACGACGTTGACCTCGGTTCTGTCCGGGAAGGACTGACGCAAAGGATCCAGCAGGAAGCCATCAAGCAAACCAGACAGCGCTTCAGCGAGGCGAACATCAAGAACATCGACATCGACGACCTGTACCGCAGGGACGAGAACACGGGGCGCGTCGAGTTCCATAACCCGGACGACCCGGATCGCCCGTTCGAGTCGAGGTACGAGGCCCAGCAATGGGTCGATGCGTTCAACAAGCAAGTGAACAACAGGTTCGCGAGGGAAGCTCAGAAGACCATGAACGAGCTTTCCAGCCTGCAGAAGCCGATGTTCGAGCTGCTCGATTTCATACCGCAGTATCAGAAGCTCAGCGCCGAGGAACAGGAGATCCTGGAGGATCTCATCGAACCGTATGGAATCACGAACGGCAACGGCGAAGTGGTTGGATATTCCATAAGCCTGCCGGGTATGGCTAATCAAGCAAAGAAAATCGCCAAGCGTTTCGCGAAGGAGCAGCCTGCTCAATCCGAAAACGCAGCCCAACCGGTCCAAAAGAACGCCACCCGTCCGGCTATGGATATCAAGACATCCGGCTCGGGAGATGGCGCGAATGTCAAGAGGGAACCGAAGAACCTAAGCGAAGCGTTCAAGATGCTCAACGAACAGAAGAAGGAGAAGCGAAATGGTAAGTAAGAGCGCAGCCAAACTCAAGCCCGTCAAGAAGGAGAAGGTCGACATCGAGAGCGAGATAGCGGCTATCAAGCTGGTCACGGTCGTCAAGTTGAAGAGCGAGATCCAAATCGCCGACAGGCTGGACACCGTTCTATCCATCCGGACGGAGGCGGAGAAGTTCTTCAAGAAGAATCCGTATACCGTCAAGGATTACCGTCTCATGGCGGCCGACGTGAAGAAGATGTACACCGATATCCTCGAGGCATACGAGAGCCTGCCGGATGACTTCTTCATGCACGAGGAGATCTC
>Ga0326512_10002543_pt1 | contig 13501 bp, 12 predicted proteins | sample 1_2617_0518_D_FD_203652 | JGI IMG/M metagenome (GOLD analysis project Ga0326512, IMG submission 203652) | Bovine rumen microbial communities from UC Davis, California, United States - 1_2617_0518 | ecosystem: Host-associated > Mammals > Digestive system > Stomach > Rumen | place: USA... | reverse complement strand
GTAAAGCTGCATGATGATGAGATAAACGGCGCATTTATCCCTAAACACCGTTTTGACGAAGTCAACAACGCCAAAAAAGCATTGGAAGATACCGTCAAGGAGCGTGATAAGCAGCTTGAAACACTAAAGAAGTCTGATGCAGATGTGGACGCACTAAAGCAGCAGATAGCCGATTTGCAGACTGAAAACAAAAAGGCTGCCGATGAGCACAAGGCTGAAATGGTAAAGCTGCGCATGGACGGCGTGATCGAGAGCTCGCTTATCTCCGCAGGGGCTAAGAACGTCAAGGCTATCCGTGCGCTGTTTGACGAAAGTAACTTTAAGTTACAGAAAGATGGTACTGTATTCGGACTGAAAGAGGCTCTGTCAGCCGTTCAGAAGTCAGACCCTTACCTCTTTGAGGCAAAGGAAACAAAGTCCGAGCCAAAGGGCATGACAGGCTATGAACCGAAAGGCGACGAGGGCAGAGCAGGCGGTACGGCACAACCTTCTACCTATGCACAGTGGTGCGAACACTTCCCAAACAACAATTAAAACGAAAGGAATGATTATTTATGCCGAGATTTGATTCAAAAGCATTCAACCCCCAGGCGTTCGGGGCATATGTGAACGCTATCCCCAACCCAAAAAAGGCAGAACTCGCTAAGTCCGGAGCTGTGGGAACGAATGAGAACGCAAGAAACGCTCTCAGCACACAGACAGGTTCTCTTTATGCAAAGATACCTTATTTCGGACGTATTTCGGGCAGCACTTCCCAGAACAATGACGGCAGCACAAACATTCAGTCAACAAACACAACTACATATGAACAGGGCTTTGTGACTGCATCGAGAATGGACAGCTGGACAGAACGCTCTTTCTCCAAAAACATCACAGCAGGTGTTGACTTTATGGACAACGTGGGCAGACAGATAAGCGACTACAAGTTAGAGGTCAAGCAGAATATGCTGCTGTCTATCCTCAAAGGCATTTACGCCATGAGTACAAGCGGCGGCACAGCAAGAGCACAGGCGGCAAATGAGTTTATCACGAAGCACACCTATGACATCACAGGTGCGGCTACAGATGAGGGTAAGCTGGTGGGGGCTTCTACCCTCAATTCCGCCATATCCAAAGCCTGCGGTGACAACAAGAACATCTTTAAGCTTGTTATCATGCATTCGGAGGTCGCAACTCACCTTGAAAACCTGCGGCTGCTGGAATACCTCAAATACACCGACAAGGACGGAGTGCAGCGTGACCTTCCTCTTGCCACATGGAACGGAAGAACAGTGCTTGTTGATGATGGTATGCCTACAACAACTGTTGTTACAACACCTTCCGTTTCCACTATCAAGGTGGGCACAACTGCTACAGCAGGTGACAAGTTCACAGTCTGCGGTACAGAGATCGAGTGGGTGTCGGGCAGCGCAACAGGTGATCAGATAAAGCTCCCTACTTCCGATACGGCAGCGAAGGAAGCAACTGCTATTCAGACTTTCCTTGCCGCAGTGACCACAGGTGAAATCGCAAACTTTACATGGACGGTTGACGGCGACACAGTAACAGGTACTCAGAAGCTTACAGCTCCCGATGCTGAGTTCTCGGCTTCCGTATCTACAACAGCGGCAACATTCGCTGCAACCATCACGGCAAATGCCACACCCGGTGCAACGGCGACGAACTACACGACATACGTTCTCGGTGACGGTGCGATAGTACTTGACGAGATCGGAGACAGTGTGCCCTATGAAATGAGCAGAGACCCGAAAACAAACGGCGGTCAGGACACTCTTTATGTGAGAGATCGTTACATCTGCGGTGTTGACGGTATTTCCTTTGACAAGCCTGCGACCATTACCGCCTCCGCTTCAAATGCTGACCTTGCAAACGGTGAGAATTGGGAAGTCATCAATGACGGCACAACATGGATACCTCACAAGGCTATTGCAATAGCAAGAATTATTTCAAGGGGATAACCTGCGTGACCTGAGAGGTGATACTATGGGCTTAAAAGAATTGGCAGAAGAAGAACTGACAGCATTCGGATACACGATCACCGACAGCGATGATGCGCTTATTAGTTTGTGTGTACAGAAGGTAGAAGCCTACATAGAAAACGACATAAACCAAGGCACTGTTCCCAATGGGCTTATGCCCTTTGCCGCAGATATGGTTTGCGGTGAATTTTTGAGAATCAAGAAAACATTTTCCCCCGAAAGCATTACAGGGCTTGACCTGTCCGCTGCTGTCAAGCGTATTCAGGTGGGGGACACTTCTACCGAGTTTGCAGCAGACAGCTCACAGACAGCCACAGGGCAGCTTGACAGCGCTATTTCGGCTTTGCAAAATTCAGGCAAAAGTCAGATGCCGTGTTTTCGGAAATTGAGGTGGTAATATGATAGGCGGTCAGGCGGCATGGGAAACTGCTAAAAAACTGATAGAAGGCACTTATGACGGCACGTGCGATGTGATATGTTACGAAAATGTTACAGATTCGGAAACCCACATAACAGCAAAGGGTGAGAGAGTGCTTCATTCACAGCAGCCCTGCCGTATATCCTTTAAGAACAATAACTTAAATGACAGTCATCCCACCGAAACGGCGGCAGTCCCTGTGCAAAAAATAAAGCTGTTCATCTCTCCTTCTGTGAATATTCCCAAAGGTTCAAAGGTCATTGTTACACAAAACAACAGAACCCGGGCGTACAAGTCAAGCGGCGAGCCTATGCTTTATCCCACACATCAAGAGATAATTCTTGAAATATTCGACCGTTGGACATGAGGTGAGAATATGACCGAAGACATCATCAAAGCTGTATGTGCGGCTATTTACAATGAATTTGGGGACGGGTACACGATCTACACGGAGGCGGTCGCACAGGACGTACAAACTCCATGTTTTTTCGTGATATGTACCCAGCCAAAACTTAACCGCTATATGAGTGATGAATACTATCAGGAAATACCTATAGTGGTGCAGTATCTTCCACAGAATACCGAAAATTATCGCTCCGAATGTGAAGATGTATTTGAACGGCTCTCCTTGAATCTTGATACCATATCCTTTGAGGACAGCTGTGTACATGGCACTGATACAAGAGGCGAGATAATTGACGGAGTGCTGAACTTCTATGTTGATTATGACATGATGGTGTACAAGAATACCGAGCCGAAAGCACGAATGGAAAAGATCAGTTTTACACAAGAATTGAAATGAGGTGTTTATATGAAAGATGAAAAGCAGACGGTCACGGCAGCTCCTGCCAAGACAGTAACTAAATTCTCAAAAGCACAGCTCCTGTCGGCAAAGAGATTTGCCGACAGAAAGGACGCACTGGGTGCGGTGCTGAAAGACAATGAAACTTATACAGTCGAGGAAGCTCAGAAGCTCCTTGACGACTTTATGAAAGGACAGGTGAAGTGATATGGCATACGGCGGCGGAACATTTATCGCTCAAAACAAGGTGCTGCCCGGCACATACATAAACTTTGTGTCGGCGGCATCTTCCACTGCGGCGTTATCGGACAGGGGCGTTGCGGCTATCGGTATTACAACGGGCTGGGGCATTTCGGGAGATATTTTCGAGGTGACAAACGAGGATTTTCAGAAAAAGTGCCTTACTATCTTCGGCAGTGACTACACTGCGGAGGATATGAAGGGCTTGCGTGACCTTTTCCGGAATGCCCGTAAGGTCTACTGCTATAGGCTTGACGGCGGCGGTGTAAAGGCATCGTGTACATACGCAACAGCCAAGTACACAGGTACAAAGGGCAACAGTTTAAAGATCGTTATCACCGCAAATGTGGACGACAACGAAAAGTTTGACGTTGCTACAGTGTACGGCACACAAACGGTCGATACACAAGTGGGTGTTGCAGGTGCATCGGAACTTGTTTCAAATGACTGGGTGGACTTTGTATCTACAGCAACATTGGCAGTCACAGCAGGCACACCTCTTACAGGGGGCACAGACGGTACGGTGAACGGCACTGCACATCAAGCCTTCCTTGACAAGCTGGAAGCCTACAGCTTTAATGCTCTGGGCTGCAATTCGGGTGAAAGTACAGTCAAGGCACTCTACAGCAACTACTGCAAGAGACTTCGTGATGAGTTGGGTAAGAAGTTTCAAGTGGTAGTTCAGGGTTATGCAGGTGACTATGAAGGCGTTGTCAACGTCAAAAATGTTGTTACCGACACAGGAGCGGCAGGTCATGAACTTGTTTACTGGGTAACAGGTGTTATTGCAGGTACAGCGGTCAATGCCTCTGCTATCGGCATGCAGTACAGCGGAGAATTTGCTGTAAATGCAGACTACACTCAGTCACAGCTTAAAAGCGCAATAAATTCGGGAGAATTTGTCCTTCACAAAGTACCCGAGGACAGCAGAGAGACAATAAGAGTGCTCGAAGACATCAATTCCCTTGTGACTATGACCGACACAAAGGGAAAAGTTTTCAAACAAAATCAGACTATCAGGGTAATAGATCAGATCGCAAATGATACGGCGTTTATCTTTAACGGCAGCTATATCGGCAAAGTGCCCAACGATGCATCGGGCAGAGAAGCCCTCAGAGGTGATATTATTGCACTGCACAACGATCTTTTGGAGCTTCGTGCGATCGAGGATTTCAGCGACAGCGACATCACCATATCCAAGGGCGATGACGCGGTATCCGTTGTTGTAAACGAATCTATCACCGTTGTGAACGCAATGGAAAAGCTGTACATGACCGTTACAGTGGCGTAAAGGAGGTAATAAATAATGGCACAGACAAAAAGACCGACGACAAGAGCCAAAGACACCATAAACGGCGCATTGGGCGAATGCTTTATCAGAATGAAAATGAACAGGGACGGCACTCCCTCCGACCTTATGCAGCGTTACCGTTTCGCACAGGTGGAAAAGCTGGACACGGATATGGAATACACAAAAGAATCGTTCACACCTCTGGGACAGTCAACAGAGGTCAGCAAGACAACAGGCGAAAAGGGAACAGGTTCGGCAACGTTCATATTCAATACCGCCATGTTCCTTATGATGTACAAATACCATCAGGAAACAGGACAGGAACTGTATTTTGACCTTGTTGTCACCCTTGATGATGATGGTTTTTCAGGCAATGACGGTTCGGGTGACGGCAGCAGCAAGGGACAGACGGTCACACACAAAAACTGTCTGCTCGACAAGATACCTATTGCAAGGCTCGACACTTCCTCGAAGATGCTCAAAGCAGACATCTCGTTTACTTATGAGAGCGTTGTTCCCGGCAACACATTCGGACAGACACAGGAAGGATTTTTCTAAGTCATGCGGCGTAAAGCCGCTGACTTAAAACAATGCGTAATTAGGAATGCGTAATGCGTAATTAAATGTGTCGGCAAAGCCGACAATATTTAAATAATAACCGAGCTTTGAAGTTGACTGTGCTATAGCATGATGCCTTGCGACCTGCTTTGCTATTAAAATACATCGGCGCAGCCGATACCACAATTACGAATTACAAATTATGCATTACGAATTAAATAGGCGGTGGTGAATTTATGGACAGCGTCACATTACAAAGAATAGAAAAAGAGCTTGCTGCGTGGAGCGGTTCAGCAATGCGGAGAAAACAGCTTGACGGTAAACGCTATTATGAAGGGAAACACGATATACTCTCACGAAAACGTGAGGCTATAGGCGTGGACGGACAGCCTACAGAGATAACCAATCTTCCTAACAACAGGATCGTTGACAATCAGTTCAAAAAGCTGGTGGATCAGAAAACAAATTATCTTTTGGGAAAGCCCTTCGTAATTGACAGTGATGATAAAACTTACGTCAAGCTGCTGAAAAATGTGTTTGGAAAACGCTTTCACAAACTGCTGAGAAAAGCAGGGCGTGAGGCTATGCTTTGCGGCATATGCTGGCTGTTTCCTTACTATGACAATATGGGGCGTTTCTCATTCAAGGTGTTCTCAGGTTCTGACGTGTACCCCGACTGGCTTGATGATGAGCACACACAGGTACAAAGAGCGGTAAGGATATATCAAAAAAAGGTATTTGAAAAGGGCAGTACCACACCTAAATTCATAGACAAAGCTGAAATATACGACACAGAGGGTATATGGACTTACGTTTGGGAGAGCGGAAGCTTAAAGCCCGATCCCGACTGTCCGCACATCTCTTATACTGTACTTGACGGCAAAGCCTACAACTGGGAAAGAGTGCCGCTTATCCCCATAAAGTACAACGATGATGAAACGCCCCTTTTAAATCATGTTCGATGCTTGCAAGATGGTATAAATCTTATGCTGTCGGACTTCGAGAACAATATGCAGGAAGATGCACGAAATACAATAATTGTTCTCAAAAACTTTGACGGCGAAAACTTAGGGGAGTTCAGACGGAACTTAGCAACCTTCGGTGCAATAAAAGTCCGCAGTGACGGTGAAGCAGGAGGCGGTGTAGACACGCTGACTATCACGGTCAATGGGGAAAATTACAAATCTGTGCTTGAACTGCTGAAAAAGGCTATTATCGAAAACGGCAAAGGATTTGACGCTAAGTCGGACAGGCTGGGTGCAAATCCCAATCAGATGAATATACAATCCATGTACAGCGATATAGATTTAGATGCCAATGGAATGGAGGTAGAGCTCCAAGCGGCATTTGATGATCTTTTATGGTTTGTGGATTGTCACCTTTCTCACAAGAACGGTGCAAACTATTTTGATGAGCCTGCGGACATCATCTTCAACCGTGATATCCTCATAAACGAATCGCAGGTAATAGCCGATATAAAAAATTCAGTGGGTATCCTTTCAAAGAAAACTCTCGTATCCCAGCACCCTTATGTTGATGACATTGAAGAGGAACTTAAAAGGATAAAAGAAGAAGAGCGAGAGGAAATGGCAGAATATCAACCATTTTCAAATAATAACAACCAAAAAGGAGAATGATCTATGTCAAATTTATCGTTATTTTTAAAGAAAAACAAGAAAGTAAGAGAGAATGTAAAATATGCAGCTACAAAAAGCCTTTGCGATGAAAACGGAAAACCTCTTGAATGGGAGATAAAGCCTTTAAATTCACGAGAATATGATCAGCTAATGGCTGACTGTTCGGACGATAAAGGCAAAATGGATTGGGTAATGTTCAGAGAACAGCTCATAACCGCCTGTGTGGCAGAGCCTAATCTCAACAGTTCGGAACTGCAGGACAGCTACGGCGTAATGTCTGCGGAAGACCTCCTCCGTGCTATGGTGGACGACCCTCTCGAATTTAGTGCATTCTACAAATTTGTAGACAACATGAGCAGCAGCGGTAACATAGATGAAAAAATAGAACAGGCAAAAAACTGATAAAGGACGGCGGTGAAGCAGGCTATGCGCATTATGCGCTGCAAAAACTGCGGATACTGCCGTCTGTTTTTGCAAGTATGGATATACAGGAACGGGCGTTCGTGATAGCGTCTATACAAACAAGGCTCGAAGCTGAGGAAAAGGCAAGGAAGAAGGTGAATAAATGAGCGATATTCGCACAAGCATTACCCTTGTGGATAATTTATCTGCTCCTGCACGGGGCATGGCTGCGGCTATGAGTGCCACTGTTTCGGAATGCGAGAAGATGAAAAGAACTATAGGCAGTGCTCCCGATATGTCGGGATATAAAGCTGCCGGAGAGCAATTTAAGGCTATGAGCGATGCCGAAAGGCAAGCGGCAGAGGCTGCGGCGGAGCTGAAAACATCTCAAACAGCTGTTGCCGCAGGAGCACACGCCACGGCAAACGCTCTTGAAGATCAAGCAGACAGGCTCCGTAAGTCCGCACAGGCGGCGCAGGCTAAAGCCGATGCAGAGCAAAAAGCTGTTACCATCTATGAGCAGGAATACAGGGCATACGAAAAGAATGCAAATGAATTAGGCGTGCTGACCGAGGCACAGAAAAAGTCGATAGACCGCTACAGAGAGGCATATGAGGAAAAGAAAAGGGCAGCACAGGGAGCACAGGACTTAGCCGACAAGCTAAAAACAGAATCCGAAATGGCTGATAAAGCCGCACAAAGCGCAAGAAAAGAAGCGGACGCATACGGCGAGGTAAACACAGTTACCCAAAAAATGGGCAGTACCTTCGGCATGGCTGCCGACAGCATGAGCAATCTGATGATGGCGGCAGGGGGATACAAGATAATGCAGCTTGTAAAATCTGCATTTGAAGAGACGACAGCAGCCGCGATCGAGTACGAGTCGGCGATGACAGGCGTATACAAAACAGTAGACGGCACTCCCGAACAGCTGCAGGCTATATCCGATGCGGCAAGGGAAATGGCTCTTACAATGCCGTCAACCACTACCGAGATAGCGAGCGTTATGGAATCGGCAGGACAGCTGGGTATTGCAACAGACAGCGTTTCCAGCTTTGCCAAGACCATGATAGACTTAGGAAACGCAACAAATCTTACAGCCGATGAAGCGGCATCAAGTCTTGCGAAATTTGCAAACATCACGGGAATGAGTGCGGACAATTACCGCAACTTAGGCTCTGTTATCGTTGATTTAGGCAACAACTTTGCCACAACAGAAGCGGATATTGTGAATATGAGTACATATCTGACCTCGGCGGCATCTGTGGCAGGATTTGCGGAAACGGACATTTTAGCACTGTCGGCGGCTATGTCTTCTGTAGGTATCAACGCAGAAGCAGGCGGTTCTTCAATGTCCAAGCTCATATCCACAATGCAGACGGCTGTTGAAGTGGGCGGAGAGGGCTTACAGGCGTTCGCTGACGTTGCAGGCATGACGGCACAGCAGTTTGCCGATGAATGGGGAACGAACGCTGTAGGAGCATTGCAGGCGTTTATTGTAGGCTTGAATGATGTTGAGAGAAACGGTAAGTCTATGTCCGTTATCCTCCAAGACCTTGACCTTGACGATATACGCATGAGCAATATGCTCAAAGCTATGGCGCAGGGCAGCGATGTGATGACATCTGCCGTGTCAAGGGCAAATACCGCATGGCAGGAAAACACGGCACTGACAAATGAAGTTGAAAAGAGATACTCTACCCTTGAAAGCAAAATGCAGATAATGAGCAATGCCGCCAATGATCTGAAAATTTCTGTAGGAAACAGCTTAACACCAGCACTTGGCGGATTAGCGGACGTTTCAACTAATGTCCTTCAAGGACTTTCCGGATTTGCTCAGGAAAATCAGGCAGTCACCGCAGGCATTATGGGTACTGTGGGAACGCTTGGCGCTGCTATCGGAGGATTTACCACATTAGCACCTGCCGTCACGGCTGTTTCCACAGCTTTTCAAGCGTTTAACACGACCCTTTCTCTTAGCAAAATAGGGCTTGTAGTGGGCGGCATCTCCCTTGCCGTTGGTGCAGTCGCAGGGCTTGTGACCGCTTTTTCCGGTGCAAAGGACGAAGTAGAAGACTATAACGGTACACTGGAACAATGTGCAAATGAGATAACACAGGTACAGGGACAGTATGACAGCGTTGTAAAAGTGTTCGGGGAACAGTCAGAGACGGCACAAAGCCTTAACAGCCAGTTGGAGCTGCTTAACGCACAGTATGAAAAGGGTGGCGGTGCTGCGGCGGATTATGCTAAAAGAGCAGAGGAGAGTGCTAAGGCGTTTAGTGAATTTAATCAAAAATATAACGATCAAATAAAGACTATTACCGATACAGCAAGTGGAGGATACATTGCCGCTGCCCAATTGGAAACCTTATCGGAAAAAACTAATAAGACCAATACAGACTTGGAGGTAATGAGAAATTACGCAGACTATCTCAATGATACCTTCAACTGCAATATAGTTGTGGATTATGAAACAGGCGATATTACAGGTCTTGACCCTGTGGGAGATTTCATCAAAAATCAAAGTACTAACGGACGCAAGCAAGCAGCAATTGAAGGTATGACCGATATTGACAATGCTAATGCTTATGCAAAAGCTATAGAAGATCGAAAAAATGCTCTGATGCAAATGAAGGTCATTGAAGATCAGATGAAGAAGATAGCCTCCGACCCCGGTTATGTTTCAGCCAAAAATAATACAACTTATACTACTGCAGTATCATCGATCAACGGTACTTCCGCTTCGGGCGAATACAACAAATATTCAAATGTATCATACAGCGAGTTAGCTGAAGACCTTGAAACATATAAATCAAAACTTGAGGAAGCAAACAGCAGTATCAGCGGATGGGAAAACTCATACATCGAAATGGGCTTAACAGCCGGATATACCATTGATGAAATAAAAGCGCAGATAGAAAGTCTTAAAAGCGGTTACGAAAACGCAGGTGATGCCGCAGAGGAAACAGCCGATAAAACAGAGAGTGCAGTTTCAGACCTTTCCGCAAGCATTGCAGAAGCTGAAAAGGCTTACAGCGAAATGTATGAAGCAGCAAGGGACAGCTTTGAAAAACAGTTCGGACTGTTTGACGAAGCGGCTGCAAACATGGAAATGACTGTGGAAAAATTTGCGGAGGCACAGCAGACACAGCTTCAATACTGGACGGATTATACAAGCAATGTGGAATATCTGTCACAGTTCTCGGCTGAACAAATGGGAATGTCAGAAGAAGCCTTCGGACACCTTAAAGACTACATCGGAAGCGGCACGCAGGAAGCGGCAGGATTTGCGGCAAACCTGACAGCTCAAATCAGAGAAAACGGTGTGGAATCCATAGCCGAAATGGGCAACACTATGTCACAGGTGTACGATATGCAGGGAGAAGCAAGTGCAGCAGTTGCAGAGTGGGGTTCGGGTATAAACGAACTGAACAGGCAGGCAATGGAACAACTTGTAGATACCATAAGCGCCACGGCAAATAAGGCTTTTGCAGAAGGACAGAATGTGTCAAATAAGTTGGCTGAGGGCATAACCGCAGGTATGGGAAATGCTATAAGTGCAGCACATTCGGTGGCGAACAGCGTGCAGTCTATCCTAAGCAGCATAAGCGTGTCCGTCCCAAACGTGTCTGTAAACAGCGCATCGGATGCAAGAATGTATCTGAGTGGTCATTATGCAAGCGGTACGATGAACGCCGCTCCCGGTCTGGCACTGGTGGGTGAGAATGGTCCCGAGCTTGTGAACTTCGGCGGCGGTGAGGTGGTGTATACTGCCGATCAGACACGGCATATGATGCAGGATATGGGAAATATGACCGATGTTTATATCCCGCAGAATATAAGCGAAGCTATGAGCATGAAGGAGCCGGAATGGAACAGCTCATGGAATACCAATGGCGGCAGTTCACAGGACAGGACAATAAACATCAACATAGGCGGCGATACTATCAGAGTGGAGGGCAATATTTCCCATGATGATGTATGCAACATACTGGAAAGCAGAATAAAACCTGTACTTATGAACGTTTTAAGTGCCGAGATACTGGAGGAGGGCGAAGGCAGCTATGAATATTAACAAGTATCAGATATGGATAGAATCAGACGGACAAAAGCTGCTGATACCCGTAAATCCCCCAAAAATAGAATTGAAACTGCAGGGCAATAACAAAAGCGTGACACTTGCGGAGCTGGGAGAAATGACTATACCACAAGCACCAAAGGAGCTGATCATCTCCTTTTCTTCATTTCTGCCTGCCCGTCATTATCCGTTCAGTGATTACGGGCTGACCACAAATAACACTGTCTTCACTAACTTAAACCTTGAAAACGTGGGAGATTACAACGAGGACGGTGTTACCAATATCCGTGACTTAGCAGCAGCGGCAAGGGACACAAGCAGAGTTTCAAGTAACGTGTTAAAAGTGATGCCTCACTATTACATTAACTTTATCACAACTATCATGAACGAGAAACACCCTTGCAGATTGTATGTGATAGGCTGCGACATTGCAAGGCTTGTGACTGTTGAGGGTTTTTCCTACTCCCAAAAGGGCGGTGAAGTGGGGGAATATGACTACACGATCTCTTTCAAAGGCTATCGTGAAGCCACTGTGAGGCAAGTTCAGGTAAAAAACGGTGTGGCACAGCTGCCGAAAAAGGTTGAAAAGAGAGTGAACACTCTTATAAAACCCAAAACATACACTGTCAAAAGTGGTGACACTCTTTGCACCATAGCCAAAAAGTATTACGGCTATGTGGCTGTATACAAGAAAATATATGAGGCAAACAAAAAGATAATTGGCGCAAATCCAAACATGATAAGGGCAGGAATGGTGCTAACACTGCCGTAAAGGAAGGTGAAATAATTGGCTTATACAAAACAAACATGGAAAGATCATGTAGTCGATCGTCCGCACACATACACCGAGACTGTCAATCAGGACGGCACTAAGACCCTTGAAGCAGCAGGTGAGGTGTTACAGCAGGGTTCTCCCATGAGTGCCGAGAGGTTAAATCACATGGAACAGGGTATTGCAGACGCTCACAGCGCAGTGTCAGACCTTGAAACAACTACAGAAACGGCACTTTCGGGGAAGGTGGATAAAGTAACAGGGAAAGGCTTGTCCACCAACGACTATACTACTGCCGAGAAAACTAAGCTTGCAGGGCTTACCAACTACGATGATACAGCGGTAAATAATGCGATGGTCAGGGCAGATGCTCCCGATGAGGAGGGATTTTCGCAGCTGTACAAGACGGTGAACGGTCAGAGGGTGGATATTGACCCTAAAACAAGCAGTGGGGGCGGTGCATCGGTCATTATAATAACCGACACCACAAACGATAAGCAATATGCGGCTGAATTACAGATCACAAACGGCAAACCAAGAATGGTTTATGAGGAGGTATAAATAAATGAGCAATGTTTTTAACTTCTTATCGGAGGAAGCCTTTGCAGAAAAAATGAACAAGCAAAACGAACTGCTTGAATATCTGGTGCGCTTGCAAAATGGGGAGACTCTTCCACCAGCAAATTACACATACGCTCAAATGCAGCATATAGTAAGGCTTGGTCTTGGAGCGTCCTTTTTCCCTATCGGAGCACAAATTTCCGTTAAGAAGGGTAATGATACACTTGTTTTTGATGTGGTGGCTCACAATGTGGCTATACCTGCCGACACCGCATATTCCCACAGTATGACACTGATGTTACATAACTGCCCATACTCCCTGATGTTCGACAACAAAGAGCCAAACAACACTAACAATGACCGCAAAAGTTACGGTAACAACAGATATGCACATTCGGCTATCAGGCAGTGGCTCAATTCGTCGGCTAACGCAGGCAGTTGGTGGACTTCACAGCATGAATACGATGCAGCGCCTGATTATGCGACCACAATGGGCGGCTTCATGAAGGACATTGACAGTGAGTTTCTTGCAGTTATCGGAAAAACAAAGATAATTGTCGCAAAAAATACCGTTACCGACGGCGGCGGTTCGGAAACACTTTCAAACGAATATTTTTATCTGCCCTCAACTACAGAGGTCGGACTTGCAAATGAAAATAACATTGCAGAGGGTGCGCTATTTCCTTATTTTAGTAACGACAGCAAGAGGATTAAGCATAACGCTTCGGGTTCGGCAACGCCTTGGCGGCTCCGCACTCCC
>Ga0326512_10002542_pt1 | contig 13508 bp, 27 predicted proteins | sample 1_2617_0518_D_FD_203652 | JGI IMG/M metagenome (GOLD analysis project Ga0326512, IMG submission 203652) | Bovine rumen microbial communities from UC Davis, California, United States - 1_2617_0518 | ecosystem: Host-associated > Mammals > Digestive system > Stomach > Rumen | place: USA... | reverse complement strand
CTTCGCCCGAGACATATCGTGCAAGATTATGCCCCTATACCCTTCTACCACACTCTAGAACGCATTCCGACATCGTTGTTAGTCCCGTTACCTCTCTGTCTGTTGCAACGCATATGAGAGGCTTTTACATTGGTCAAATCGAGTTCGAGTTCGGGAGCAATCGAGACGGGCACGATGTGGTCAGGTTCCCAAGATAGCGGAGCAGAGCTTGGAGGAATCGAGTAGTCGATTCTTTCTCCGCAGATATGACAGACATTCCTTGCCTTTCTGTCTCTGTTCCATGCTTGCTTCCTGACATACTCCCATCGGGTGCTTCGTCTCGGTTGTCCTTTGCTCATATCTCTAACCCCTTCGGGTGTGGGTGTGTTCGCTCCACTAGGGTTTGAACAACACCCCTTTAACTCAATGTCATTAAGAAACCCCCGACCATTTTCTGGTCAGGGGTCTTCTGAAAGGTTGGATAAACAGAACCGAAAGATTGTGTGGTAGTAGTATAAACCAATCTGTTTTCCTGATAGCATATTACTATAAAAGTTAGTCCGATGGAGTCCGATTTAGTCCGATGTTTCTTCATCGTCTGCAATCTGTTGAGAGCAACCGATTGGCATATTTCCTTTCTTGATGGATTCCTCATACCAATCGCAATGTTCTTCGCACTCGTCACAGAGCTTGTCATTTGTTACCATTTCCGGTTCGCTTCCGTCCTTCGGTTCAAATTGGCTTATGTAACACGGGAAGCCACTCTCCCTCTTCTCTGGTCAACAACCCTTTCAGGAGCGAAAGATCCACACTGACTTCATTAGTCTTCTGCATATAGAACCTCCTTTGGTATGAACTCACATACCGCTTTAAGACACATGCTCCGATAATCGAATGTTCTGCTCTTGCCGTAGAAATACTGTTCCCCGACTTTCTTCCACGGCTGCCGATTGATGTAATGACCATAGAGCATCCCTCGTAGTTTCGAATCCTCAACCTTGGAAATCGCATCGATTGTCCTACTGTTCTCGGATGAGAGTTGGTTTTGGAGTTTGTCTATCTTCTCGGATATCATAGAGAATTCGATATTCTTGGATTCGGTCGGATTTGAGTCGCTTCCGCCTAGGATGGTCTTCGAATCATACTTGCCAATCCCTGACAGAGAGCAGACTATCTTCTCCCGTCTGAATTCCAACTGTTCGATTTCCTTATCGACATCCCACATACGGCAGAGCCATTGGTCACAGTAATATAATTCGTCATTCATTCGGTCTGCCCTCCAACTCTGCTATCTCAACAATGATTCCGCCCTCTCCGTTTTCGGAATAAGATTTTCTTATCCTCAAATCCACGACCTGACTATCGTCCTCCCAAAAACCGCATTCGGTCATCGCATCCTGAAATTCTTTGAGATATCCATCGGCATCCGGACGGCTCGTTTTCCAAGATCCACGCTTTGATTTGTCCTTGATGTCAAAGAAGAATTGAACGGATAACCTGATAGGCTTCTTGGACGGAACATCGGGAGCAAATCTCTTCAAGGCATAGACGAACTGTGTTCTTGCAGAATCAATCTTGCTCTTCTTGTAGAAATAAGGCTTCCCGTTTACAACCCTGACCCCCTTCTGTTGGGAAGTTCCCTTCGGGAGTCCGTTAGGGAAGGGAAGATAAATCGTTGTCATAGGCAGCCTCCGTTATCTTGTAAAATCGAGGTCGTGTCCTCGTTCGAGTAGCCAATTGACCGCCCTTCCTTTAATCTCGGGAGCAATCTCCGTGCAATGAATCGCCATCTGCCTGATGGATATTGCCAAGATTTCGTCTGACGGAGCTTTGAAGCAATCAGGGAAGATAACCGAATACTTCTCGATGAACTTCTTAAAAGGTTCAACAGAATCCGTCCTGATGGATTCAACGATTGCCTCGTCTCTGTCCTTTGCATACTGAATCATCTGTTTATCCTCCTTATATCTCGAACGGCAAATCGTTCTCTTCTGCCTTGGGTTCTTCCGTGGGAACCGTCATCGGCTCTTCGGTCGTGGGTTCTGGCTTTGGTGCTTCTGCTTTCTTGGGTTCGAGAAGCTCTACTTTCTCAACGAGAACGAAGCAAGTCTTTCTTTTAGATCCATCGGAAGCCTCCCAAGACCTAGTCTGCAAAGAACCCGTCACTCCGATTTTTTCGCCCTTCTTGGTATATCCCGTCAGGAACTCTCCCGTCTTACCCCAAGCCGTGCAATCTATCCAATCGGTCTCCTTCTTGTTGTCCTTGCCTCTTCTGTCTACTCCAAGACAAATGGTAACGACATACTGTCCGGTCGTTGTTGTCTTGTCCTCGGGGTCTCTTGCTAATCTGCCGATTAAGTTAATGGTATTCATTGTGTTTCCTCCTTTTTATACTTTGCTTTTGTTTTAGGGTCTGCTTCGAGCCATTTAACGAACTCGTCTGTCATATCTGTTATCCATTTCGGGGGAGTGTGGTCTTCTCCCATCTCTCCGTGCCTCGCATCCCAAACTTGCTCTGCCGTGGATTTCCACTCCATCGGGTTTCCTTTGGGGCAAGCGTACAAATCCCGATAGTCTTTGCACGATTGGATGAGGTCGGAAGGAACGGGCATCTCCTTATGGCTTCTTATCCAATCATCAACCGCCTGATTAACGACCTGATAAGTAAAGTCTTTGAAGAACACATCCCAATAGGTAATCCTTGAAGAGATATCCTCTGCCGTAACAAATCTGTCCTGATGGGAGTAGATGTCGTGCAATTTCTTGATGATGAGAGCTGTTTCTTTTTCTGTCATTGTGCCTGACCTCCCGTGAACTGATTCCAATCGATGCTATAAGGGTTACTAGTCTGTGTGGATCTGCCAACTGATTCCGTCTTCAACGGATAGAGTCCTTGCCAATTATTGAGAACAGATTGGTCGATTATCTGAACCGCCTTTTTGACATCTCCGCCAGAAAGTTCGCTAACCTTCCCGATTGCCAATTTCAGAGCTTGGGGAGTAAGAGGTCTCTTGATGAGTTTCCTCATCTCGATAAAATCAAGGAATGCCTTTTTGAGTTTTTCATTAGGGACCTGTTCTTCCAACACATCCGAAAGAGAAACATTTTTCTCTTTAGTATTTCTCTTTATATCTATACTCTTACTCTTTCTCTTACTCTTACTCTTATCGGACATTGTCCTTTCTTCCGAGGACATCGAGAGGACATTTTGAGGACATTCAGAGGACATCGAGAGGACATTGTCCTCGTTTTGTCCTTTTTTCTCCCTAAATGCTCTCTTTTTCTTTGCCCATTCGGTCTCAAAACCGACCATAGATGTAACCTTCTCGATGATGATTGTTCCATCTTCATCAATCCTGATGAGTCGGAGGTCAGATAAGACCTTCATTGCAGAATCCACGATGTCAAGACTAATGTGGGTAATGGAAGCGAGCATCTCATTCGAATATGGAATCTCTTCCGAGAAGCGAAGCTCTCCATCGTGGTCAATGGATTCGAGCATTAACTTCAAGTAGAAGTGAGATATCTCGATTCCGTGAGGCATCGACTCAATGATTTGGATATCGTGTCTCTTGAAGAAGTCTTTCTTCAATTTAAGCCAATAGTATTTCCGTTCCATAGAATCACTCTTCCCTGACTTCTCTGCGATAAGGCATAATCTTGTGGATCTTCTCTCCCTCTTCCTTATCGAACGAGTAGAAAACTCTTGATGACTCGTTGATGAGCGGAGCATCTGCCTCGAACTCTTCGTCTGCCTTGCATACCCTGAACGAGTAATAATCGGGAATCTCTTCTCCGTCACTGACAACCTTGTCTCTCGTAAAGATTGCAATGTCCAAGAACAAAGGGTCTGGCGAGGTCTTGCGAAGCAAAACACAGAGCTTCTCAACTGTCTTGCTTATTTCTGAATAAAGAATCTTGTTTTTCATTGAGTCTCCTCCTTCTACTAATTCCCTGATGGTCACTCCGAGACCATCTGCGAGTTTCTGTTGTGTCTTCTTGGTGCAAGTCTTATAGTTCTCGTCCGTGCAAAGTCTTCTCACATTGGAAATAGGGAGTCCGGTTTTCTTTGCAAAGTCGATGATGGTTATGTCTCTCGCATCGAGAAGAGCTTTCAAATTGTTCATAATCAACCTCCGAAAGTTTTCTTTGCATAATCGAGAGCATCTGCCCATTCTTCCTCGGGTGAGTCATTTTTCAGATTGCAAGCCTGAATGATTGGTTTTGGATCTATCTTGTTGTTCAGACAGAATTCTTTTAAGAGTTGCCTTGATGTCTTCTGTTGACTTTTCGGAGAACTCTTCTTGGCTTCTTTCTGATATTCCTCCGTATCAACATCCTTTGTGTCATCCAAGAGGAGCAAGCCGTTGAGAGCGTATTTTCTGGCATAGGAACTTGTGCTTCCCGTTATTTGTGCGGAGTCCATTCCCTTTTTATCGTCAGACTCTCGGGCATATCCCGTGGATTCGATATACTCTCCCGTTTCGCAATCTGTAATACGGGCATATGATTTTACATATGTGTTTCCGCTTAACTCGATAACATCATCCGAGAGAGTAAGATATACCCCGAATCTGTCCAAGAACGGCTTAACCGCTTCCTGAATGCCCTCTGCATTTCTGTATTTGTATTTGCCGAATGAGTTGTAAAGATTCTTCGGAGCTTTGAGTTCGACCTGAATCTTCATAAGTTTTTCTCTGATGTTCATATTAGTTGACATTCTGTTTATCCTTCCTTTCATTAGTCTTCATCTTCGGGGAAATGTTTCTTTGTCACGGCTATGCAGAAGTCTTCAATCTCGCTCGCCCATACGGGTTCACATCCGCATCTCTGATATACGAGAGGAAATCCTCCGATTCCGTCAAATAAACTCGCCATTGTCGGATGCTCGACTCCTGATTCCTTCAATACCCTGACCATTCTGTCTGCTTGCCATTCCCAATAGGGCAAAGCCAGAGAATTGCCGAGAGCCTGATAACGGTTCCTATCGGTTGTCTTCCGTTTCTTGCCGTTGGAATCGACCCAAGTTCCTATATTTGTCCAATTGTCAGGGAACGCTTGCAACCTCTCACATTCTTTTGGGGTTAGTCTTCTTACGATTGTTCTCTGCTTAACCATCGGTTGATTATTGCCTCCCGTTCCCATTCGTCCGGTTAGAGTCTGAAAGACATCATCATCCTTGACCTTGAACCTAGAACTTGTGATATTGTTCTCAATGACTTTCGTCTCATCCATCTGCTTCACCCCCCCGTTTATCAGGATGGCTTTTTGGTCGTGCATACAATCCAAAGATCCACTCACCTCGTGAAGTTCCGTGTTGCAAGCCTGACCATTTCCAATCTCAAACACTTCGTTTTCCATCTGTACCTCTACAATCAAAATCGGAGTTCTCGCCTCGGAGAAGTCAAAGACATTCAATGTGTCTGCCGTCTCTGTCGCTTCCCATCCCTGACCTTCGTTTGCATTCCGTGGGTGTGTTGTCTTTCGGTAACACCCCCCCCGAATGTTAGTCAGTTTGTTGGACGATGACCTTTCCTTCATTGACATACTGATTGCCTACTCCTTTGTAGTCTCTTGCTTGGAGGCTTCCGACAACTTGGTTGTCATTACCCCCCCGACTCCTCTCGCAACTATCGGTTGAGCGATTTCTTCCTGAACGGAGATATCAAACTTGGCATTGTAACCCTGATTAAAAGAAGCTCTGTCTAGTCCGTAGGAAATGGGTTCTTCTTGGACAATCATCATTCCGCCTTGTTTACAATCGGGTTTGCCTCCGTTGTTATCCAATGTCCTCGAAGTCTCTGCTTCATATATTCCCGAGTTCGGGTTCTTGGATTTCATCGCATTAGATTCTTCGGGTGAGATTCCGTAAACTCTGATTAAAGTCTGGTCTTGCACCGCTCCGACAGTTCCCGAGAGTTCTTCCTGAATCAACGGCCCCTTTCCTGACTTTCGTCCTTGGGAGTCATACTCTGCCCCCCCTCGGAGTTTGAGCGTGATGCTTGTACCATCAACGCTTCCCTCAATATCGGAGGAAGTTCCTTCCCGTGGTTCTCGCTTCTCTTCAAGATCCCGATGCAAGCCTTTTCGCTCAAAGCATATTTCGGGTGCGGACTGACCTCCAAAATCTGCGACAATCGAGACTCTTTTTCTTCGTTGGGGGACTCCCCAAAACTGACTATTGTGTAATCTCCAAGCGATAGACCATCGGTCTCCCATAATGGCTCCGCTATGAGACCAAGTCTGTCCGTTCGGCAATCTAGGAACATTGGTATTACTGTCGATGATGTGGACAAACTCTTCGAGGACGATTCGGAAGTCTTCACCTCCATTTGAGGAAAACAATCCCTCGACATTTTCGAAAACCACAAATCTTGGTCGAAGAAACTCATCTGCGTTTCCCGTTCGTTGTCTGTCTGCATCTCGCATCTCCTTAATTATTCGAATCATTTCCATAAACAATCCCGAACGGGTTGTCTCATCGTCTCCTAGGTCTGAATGGCGGAGACCCTTCCTCTGTCCGGCTACGCTCAAATCTTGGCAAGGACTTCCTCCGCATACGATGTCAGTAATCGGGACATCGTAACCGCTTATCTTTGTTATGTCTCCAAAATGCTTCACGGGATTTCCCACCTTTTATCAATGTCTGCGAACTTCTCGATGTATTCGGTCTGCTTCGCCATCCTTTTGAGGTATGTCTTTCCCCGTAAGCTCGGGTTATCGTGTTGGACTTTCTGCCTCGTTCTCCTGATGGTCTCGAATGACGGGATGTCATATTTCTTGTGATTCCAAAGCACATCCTTGAACGGCAGATCCATAACGCTCGGTTTAACTGCCTTGTAAACCCATCCGATTGTGCGGAAGTCACTATCCCGAGCATCCTCGTGGTCTTCAAGAACTTTCTTGACGATATCTGACAAATCTTTCATAGGCAGCCTCCGTCACTTAATGCGGAGCGACTCGCTCTGTTCGAGATGTGCGATTCCTTCCAAGTTCTCTCCATCCTCCAAGGCTTCTTTTAATTTCGCCCTATCGACTTCGGGTTCGGGAATCTTGAAATATTCCTCGGGAATGTCCTTCAAATCCGTGACATCAAGAACGACCTTTTTCGGGTTCTTCTGAATTGAGACGATGAAAGTTCCGCAAGCCAATTTCTTCTCGCCAGAAACAATGAGAGCGTTCTCCATCGCTTTCTTGCATCTCTCAATCGTGTTCTCCATATATTTCCTTCTGTCTGAAAGTCTCTTCTCTTCTGCTTTGAGACCGGACACATCGGATTCAAGGTTCTTGATGAGTTTGCAATAACCCTCTAACTTGAATGAGAGTGCTTCCTTCGTGTTGTCGAAGATTTCTTCCAAATCGGAATCTTCAAGGATTCCGTTTTCCATAAGACTCCAAATGAGTCGCATTGATTCTGTTAATTCGTAAATATTTGCCATATCAATCCTCCTGATTACCAAGGCTTAAAATAATCAACCTCTTCGGGTGTGGTTCTGTTGTCGATGATTTCAATTACTTCGGTCTTACCTTCCAATAAGGCTTGCTTTTCGAGTTCCAACCTCTGCACTTTGTGATTAAGTTTCCTCAACTGTTCGGAATCTACGAAAATCTCGAATGTCGTTCCGATAAGGAATCCCAAAGCCAAAGCTCCGATGATGTAGATAATTGTTAATAAAGTCACGCTTAACCTTCCTTTCCTGATGAAGAGCCGTTTCGCCCATCTTGTATTCCACGGAGAAAACTTCCTTATAACCCGTCTGCCAAGTTTCGACCTCGTACATCGTTTCCACGAAGCAATCGATGTGATAACCCTTCACGGCACTTCCCGTGTCTTCTGCCACATAGACCCTTCCATCGACCATCAGATAATCTCCGAAGTCAAAGTAGTGTGGATCTATGGCACAAGTGATGGGTTCGTAGTTGCTTTCGGAGTAATGGCAAATCGTGTCCGTTGCCGTTATCCAACCCCTTGGGAAGTTATCTGTCCCGTCTGCATATTCGACATATCCGCATTCGTGAGGACAGTAAGCCGTCACGAAACAAACTCCGATGTATTCCGTTGAGTATGAGTCGTAGGAGATATCCAATCTGTCGATTGCTTCTTTGACCTGATAAGCTTCTTTCGGGAGTGAAGGTCTTACGACCTCGGGTCTCTCCTGAAATACCTCAAGTTTGTGTTCCTGGCCCCTGACAATGAGAGTCTGGTGTTCTGCATTAATGAAAAGGGTCAATCCGTTCATCAGAAACAGCCAAGCGAATACGAATAAAGCATTAGTTGTCTCGATTAGAGTTGATTCTTTCATTAAGTAACTCCCACTCTCTTTCAGTGAATCCAACCTTCATTGCTTTGAAGACATAAGACCTCGAACGATTTATCACTCTTCCGATTTCTTCCGCAGATCCAAAAACCTGATACAAAATCGGATAGGCGACTTGTCCGGATTTCATCGTCTTCATGCGAGTTCCTTCTTTCTTTTAGTTGTGTTATTCACAACTTCTGAACTAAAAAAATAAGAAGGGATGTCCCTAACGGGAATCTTCAAGACCTTGACCGCTAGTTCTATCTTGTCGGCTTTCCAATTTCCATTGGATAACATTCGGGAAAGAACGGAAGGGTCAACTCCCATTTCCTTGGCAAAAGCCTCTCTCGTTGGGAACATCTTATCGATTCTCTTCTTTAACAGTTCCATTTGATTCTCCTTTCGTTTTATTTGTGGCTTGTTGTGATTTCCACAACCTGATTGTATCGATAAATTGTGATTTTCGCAACCCTTAAATTGTGAAATTTGCAACTGTAATCTTTCTGTAATAAAATTAGTTCGAAAGGACGGATAACAGTATGGATAATCTATATAAAATAAAATACCGACTCAACGAAGCTCTAATCGTCAGAAATATGACGAGAAACGAACTTGCAGAAAAGAGCGGAATCAATAAAGGAACGATTTCGAGATATCTGCGAGGCGAGACTATTCCCCGTTCGCTTGCTATTGGGAGAATCGCCCGAGTCTTGAATGTAAATCCCGCTTGGATTCTCGGATATGATGTCCCCATGGAAGGGGATTCCGTTCCTATTGAAATCAATGTTGAACTCCTGACCACAACCAATCAACAGAAACTCTTGGCTTACTATGAAGGTCTTCTCGATTCGCAGAAGGAGGAATAATATGGCGACTCCCAAATGGAACAAGATCCGCAAGATGTGGGTTCTCCAAGCCAAGAAGAACGGCATCCGTAAGTCGTTCTATTCTTCCGTGTCCGGTCTTAAAGGCAAAAAGGAAGTTCTTGCCAAGTATGACGATTGGATGGATTTTGGGGGAGTTGAAAATATTACAGTTGCAGAATGCCTCGAACTCTACCTTGAAGACATAGAGTCCCGATTAGGAAGAAAAACATCATATATCAGGACGGAGTCCTATTCCCGTCTCTACATCCTTCCTACGCTCTCCAAAGCAAAAATGAATAAGTTATCGGTCAGGGATTGGCAAGCGATTCTGAACGAAGCCAGACCCCATAAACAAGGAGTTAAGAGCCTATCAAAGAAAACTCTCTGCAATCTGCGTGAAGTTATTAACGGGTTGCATAAATTTGCATACAATAATTACTTTTGTGATGCTTGGCGAGGCGAACTGTATATCCCGAACGGACATCAGACCCACGAACGGGAAATCCTCCAACCGAATGAGATTGCCAAACTCTTCGAATCGTCCGATTATTGGTATTGCAATGCGTTCAAAGTTATGCTTCTGCTCGGACTCCGCCCTTCCGAATGCCTCGGTCTCAAAACGACAGACCTCGGGGACCGTGTTGTCTACATCAGGCGAGGAGTCAACACCCGAGGCGAGATAGTGGACGGAGGCAAGAACAAGAACGCAAAGAGAGTCATCCCTCTGCCGAAGCTCGCAGAAGAGATAATCAGGGAGACGATAGAGCGGAACGAGAAAGCGAACTTCAACACGGAGTGGATCTTCTGCAACGGCTCTGGCGGAATGCCCTCACAATCTACAATGAGAAAACAATGGAATCGTCTCAAAGTGGAGAAGGGTCTTGTCGGTTCTCCCTATTCTCTTCGTCATACCTTCGTCTCAATAGTCAGTTCCCAAACACATCTTGCAGAAGGAACGATAAAGGAACTAGTCGGACATTCCGAATCCTTCGACTCTTTCGGCACTTATAAACATCAGGTCAAGGGCGAATTGGAGACGGCTGCCGAAGTCATCAGCCTGACTTTTGAGCGATTAAAAGCAGAAAACTCCTGATTGTACAATCTGCATAAATGTACATTTATAATTATGTGCAAATATCCCCTTCTTGGTTCTTCTATTATCAATGTACAGTGATATAATTAGGTTAAGAAAAGCAAAGGAGGACAGACAAAATGAAGACCATTAGAACACAGTTAGAAGATATCGCAATGAAGAAGAGATGGATTGAAAGAGATAGCGAAGAGGCAGAAGAAATCAGAGAAAGATGGAACGCATTAGTTCCCAAGGCAGAAAGAGAAGAAATCACACATTCTGAAATGTCACTGATTTGGGCGACAGAGATTTGGGGAGAAGCACTTTAAGGAGGACAGAGCAATGAAGATTTTAGGCGAGAATTATGATGAAAGATTCGGACTTGATGAATACGATATTTACGACCCGTTCGAAGGAGAAGATGAAGAAGTAAAGGAGAAAGAATAATATGGCAGACACAAAGATTTTCGTAGGAACACTCGAAAGATTCGGATATGAGTTGAGAGTAGTTACCAATTCAGAGGCAGAAGCCAGAAAGCTCTTGATGAAGGAATACAAGAAAGCATACGAGGAAATCAATCATTGCAGATTGACAAAAGAAGCAATCAACACCGCAGAAGACGAACTCTTCATCGAAGAGGTTACTCTCGGGAAGGTTGAGTGGGTGTAAAGGAGGATATCAAGATGAAGCAGATAACCGGACTCAAAGAGGTTGCCAAGGCATCCAAGAAAATCAGGCAAGCAGATCCAAAAACTTGGCTTCCCGTTTACTTCTCCTTTGAGAACAACAGAGCTTATACAACAGACGGAGAAGAACGATTCTTTGTAACCAAGTTAATCAGGGAGAATACTCCCAATGAAGTAGAATTAGCAATCAGAAGATGGATGGCATTATAAGGAGGACATATGAAGGAACTAACACCCAAGGTCAGGGCATCGATGAAGTATAATCAGGCAAATGTAAAACAGATTAAGCTCTCCCTGAATAAGAAGACCGATGCGGACATCATCGAGATTCTCGACCGATGCGACAATGTTCAGGGTTACATAAAAGACCTCATCAGGAGAGACAATGAATAAAAAGTACATACAAAAGTACATACTAAAAAGAGCATTATTCCCCGAAAGCCTTATGGATTCGGGGTCTTGCTCTGAAATGCCCACGGGTTCAAGTCTCGTTACATAGAGTCCACCCGTAGACTCTAACCACCCGAAAACCCATTGAAATAGGCATTTTTGAAAAACAGGTCCCGTGGTTGTCGTTCGGGTTTTTCTCAAAAAGTACATACAAAAGTACATACTAAAATGAAAAATACCCCACCGACCGAAGTCGATGGGGATTTTCCAAGAGGGTTTCTATGGTCTTCCGAGGTTATACTTCTTCAAGATAGTCGCAAGAGCAATAGCCATTCTTTCCGTTATAGCAAGTTCTTGCCCAATCCTCGTTCCAATTTATCATTTCGCCCTGAACGATTGCAGAAACCTCGATGACGGTTCCCTTGGGAATCAGGTCGAGGCAAGCAGAATCGATGTTCGGAGCGGAACGGAGTCTTAATGGGTCTGTCCTTGTAGCGGCACGATAGAGCTTCGTTGTCGGTTCGGGTTTGGGTTCTGGCTTTGGATCTTCTTTGGGTTTTTCCGTCTGCTTTTCATTCGAAGGGATTTCCCAACCATCATAGCGAGGTCTTCCAAATCCTCCGATTTTGGGGTCATCATATCTGTAATACTTATAAGCGACATAACCGCCATTGGTATTTCCTTCAATGGTCGTGAATCCGTCTGTTCCGAGTTCTTCGACATACCCCCAATCGACAATGAGTCCAGCGTGATAAAAATTCTGGCCCCCGTCCTTGGAGAAGAAAATCCAATCTCCTTTTTCTGCGAGTGAACTATCAGTGAAAAAAGCATCTCCCGAGCGGAAATAATCGACCTGAAAATTGCACCCCGCCCCACAGTTCGAAGAGGGATTGCTAGGTTGATAAAGGAAGTAGTAACTATCCCATTTGTCGGGGTCAATTTCGAGACTAGCGTTTCTCGTGCTTCTATATGTCATATCGCAGAGAAAAATCGAGCAAGAATCTGCGACTCCATTTTTCTTGGTATTGAAATAGTCGATTGAATCGAGTTCTGCGGAGAACTCGTTCGTCTTTCCACAGACCGCATCGACATTCGCCCAAGCGTTATCGATTACATCTTTTGCAAAGAGGCTGCCCATCAGGACTCACCTCCCTTCTCGATTCTGTACTTGACCGAACTAATGCCAAGCAAAGCTCCTAAAAATGCGGTAATCAAAGTGAGAGTTGCACCAATCTCCTCGGCAAGAGGAAAACCCCATACCTTTGACAACCCTAGCCATAGAGTTGTAAGAGAAGGTAACACTACCAAGCAGATCCATTTAAGTACATCGTAAACCTTGTTACTGATTTTCATCTTTTCGTCCTCCTTCTGTATATTGTTTTTTGAATTCATCTTTAATGAATTGAGAAGCAATGATTGTGAGTCCATTGGCAAAATCCGGATTATCTCTGCAATATGACTCGTAGACATCGATATCGCATAACTGTTGACGGAATGACTCCTCCGAGTGATGGACTCCGTTCCGAAGCTCGTCTGCAAATCGGAGAATATGAGTCCGACTCAAAATAGCGAAGTTCTTATCAACCTTGTGATTCAGGTCATCAAGTTTCTTCCCGAATTGCATCTTCATATCGTTTCTGGTCACGAGAAACTGAATGATGAACTGTAAAAAGCCGAATACCGCTCCGCTTCCTATGATTGCGATTACGATTGCCGTTGTTCCATTTTCCATTGGTCTTATCTCCCCTGATGTTCAATAAAAAAGGGAGCTTTCGCTCCCCTTTTAAAATTTCATAACGTTTTTTGAAATAAAACCTTGAATTTTAAACTTTTATTTCAAAATCTACCAAATATGAATTATACCGAATTAGTCATTTACCATTTTGTTACCGCATACAGGACAATAAAAATATTCAATGTCTGTTACATAATTACAATCTTTGCACTTAAAAGCCTTTGCTGATATTCTTATCCACTCGCCTTGCGGTCTTTCTTCAAGTGCCTTGATTGCCAAATCAAGACTTCTTTGAATGTCAGGTGATACAATGCCGTAAATATGGTTTAGGTTAGAAATTGCCTCTTTGTTCGTCATTTCTCTACTCCTTCTTTTCGCATGTCTGCACCGCAATTATAATCTTCGCACTCCGTAACTTTTTCAAAGTTTTCATAAGCACAATCAAGCCTACAACGATTTTCACACTTTGTATTTTTACA
>Ga0326512_10002541_pt1 | contig 13511 bp, 21 predicted proteins | sample 1_2617_0518_D_FD_203652 | JGI IMG/M metagenome (GOLD analysis project Ga0326512, IMG submission 203652) | Bovine rumen microbial communities from UC Davis, California, United States - 1_2617_0518 | ecosystem: Host-associated > Mammals > Digestive system > Stomach > Rumen | place: USA... | reverse complement strand
TATCGGTACTGCGTATATAAAAATCATGCCTGAAGCCAAAGGCATTTCAGGTGAAATTGCTGGCGTTACAGATCCGGCAGCAGAAGCGGCGGGCAAAAGTGGCGGCGGTAAATGGTCATCGGCGTTTAAAAAGGTGCTTGCGGTTGCGGGCATCGGTGCGGCGGTTGGTAAAGCGTTATTCGCTGGGGCAGACTTACAACAGAGCATTGGCGGCATTGAAACGCTTTACAAGGATTCTGCGGATAAGATGATGGCCTATGCGAATCAGGCATACAAGACCGCTGGCGTTTCTGCCAATGACTACATGCAGCAAGCCACCAGTTTTTCAGCTGCTCTGATTTCATCGTATAACGGCGATGTGAACGCGGCCGCTGATGCAACCAACCAAGCCATGATCGACATGGCAGACAACGCCAACAAGATGGGCACGCCTTTGGAATCCATCCAAATGGCGTATCAGGGTTTTGCAAAACAAAACTATACCATGCTGGACAACCTTAAATTAGGTTACGGCGGTACCAAAACCGAAATGGAACGGCTTTTGGCTGATGCAGAGAAAATCACGGGCGTTCATTACGACATTAACGAACTTGGCGATGTCTATGACGCTATCCACGTTATTCAGGGGGAATTGGGCATTACAGGCACAACCGCTGAAGAAGCGGCAAGCACAATCAGCGGTTCCATTGGCATGATGAAAGCATCTTGGCAGGACCTATTGGGCAACCTTGCGCTGGGTAATGACATTTACCCGCAGATTGAAGCCCTTGTGGAATCCATCATTGCTGTGGCAAAGAACGTGATACCGGCTGTGGTAAATATCGTCACAGGCATCCCAAAAGCAATTATCAAGCATTTCCCTGAAATCCTGTCTGCTGTCAAACAGGGCGTGAAAACGGCGGTAAATTATGTGGGCAGCAATTGGGGCGAATGGGTGCGCGCTGTTGTTCAGATCGTGTCCAACGTGGGCACATCTATCATTCAGAACATGCCCGCCATTATCGCCAAAATAAAAACGATACTAACAAACGCAATTGGCGCGATCAGAACCGCAATGCCAGGTATTATTGCGGCGGTGTTGCAGATCATAAGGAACATCGGCAGCACGCTTATTCAGAATCTGCCCGCCATCCTGCGCAGCGCGCTGAATCTTGCGATTTCCGTAATAAGAAGTTTGCTCAACCTTGCATGGGCAACCGTGAAAAGCATTGTGCGCGGTATTATTGGCACATTCAGCACTTTGGGTTCCAGCATTGTGGCGAAAATCCGCAGCGGGCTTTCAAGTGTTGTCAGCGTGATAACATCGCCGTTTCGGAATGCGTGGTCATCATTGCAATGGGTTGTTGGGAAAATCAAAAGTATTTTCCCAATTCGCCTTGGCAACATATTTAATGGCATTAAACTGCCACATTTCCATATCAGCGGTGGCAAACTGCCGTGGGGCATCGGCGGGCACGGCAAAGCGCCATCCGTTTCCGTGGAATGGTACGCCAAAGGCGGTATTATGACAAAACCGACATTGTTTGGTGGCGGTGAAGCGGGGGCAGAAGCCATCATGCCTTTAGACCCGTTCTGGATGCAAATTGAAAGAATGGCAGACAGCATTGTGTCAGGCGTTGCTACGGTTGTTGCCGGTTCCAATGGGAATACCGGCGATATTGTCATTCCTGTATATCTGTATCCCAATGGGGCAAAGATGACAGAAGAAGTTGTGAAAGCATACGATTATGGAAAGCGGGTGATGGGCTGATGCTGACGGCACTTGACTATATCACCATCAATGGAACGCAGATATATAAGCCGCCGGAATTCTCACCAACACATGAAGATGTGTACAAGGCAGAAATAGAAACCATGGATGGGTCAAAGATCGCTGACCGGATCGGCTGGAAATTTGCCGACATGGATTTGGAGTGGGGCGCATTACCGCAAAGCATGGTTGATGTGCTGGTGGGCATGAACGGCCAATGCACTATTGCGTTCGATGACCTTGACGGCACACAAGTAGAAGAAGCATGCGTGCGTGCATCTGTTGTGGGGTTGAGGAACAGAAACACAATAGACGGCGTGACAGTTTGGAAAAATGTAACTTGCAGCATTACTTTTTTAAATACCCATGTCGATTAATACAGAGAACGCAAAGAAAATAAGAAAGCCGATGGAAGTTTACTGCGGGATTGTTGCCCAGATGCAAGGGGCAGAATATCCCGCAGATTTTTCTGCGTCAGATGATAAATTGATTGATGCGGATTATGAAACAACATTGGCAAATACCGATTGGCCAGCGCGCCACATTGTAGATTTTCAGGGCAATGGCACGCCGCTTGATGGGTCATACACTTGGTATGATGCATCTGAAGTGCCATCTATCAATAATGGGAAAATTGGCGTGCGCGGGCATGTAGATACGCCGCTTGTGTTCACGATCAGCAACACAGCGGTTGGTAGCATTCCGGCAATATCCATCATTGGCAATAATATTGACCGAATCGAATTTGACGGTGAAACATATAGCGGTTCAGAGGTGATAATCCCGCTTGTAAGCGGAGATTATACGGAAACCGCAACCGTGTACCCTATAAGCGGTTTCAGGGCTGAAATCAGCGATTTAATACCAGGTATCATTGCGAACTTTGACAACTCCAATTTGATCAGCTGCACCGTGGCAATGCGCGGCGATTTGACCGACAGCCCGTCATGGCAGATTTCAGATATTGAAATCAAAGCGTATATGCCGCAAAACCTTGAAAGCATCATACCGAACATGGCAGATGATAGCCCAATCTGGTATTACGCTGGGTATGATGGTGATTATTGCGAAACACGCAAGTTTTATTTGGCAGAACCCGCCAAACAGGGTGGCAACATTATAACAATAAAAGGTGAGGACGCATCCGCACGGCTGGATAACTACAACCAGCAGCCGCAGATTGTGGCAGCGCCAAGGAACACCGCACGGCGGGTGGCTTACAACAAATTCAAGCAGCTTATAGAATCGGCCGGCGTAAAACTGCGCGAATCAGAACGGCCGCCGGCTGTAAGCGGATCCAATAAGAAAGAACGCATAATTGTTTTGCATGAAGCCACAGCCCGTGACCATGTAGCCAACATTATGAATTTGGGGCATTACGGAACATTCTGGCCGCAATTCACAGATGCTGGCATCCCCAAAGTAACATGGAGCAAACCCACGCCAAAATGGCTCATAAATGAATCAGATATTGGTGACCATGTGCAGACATACACACGGAAAACCGCAAGGATCACAAGCGATGATGAAAACGGGGTGACATCCACGGTGACAAAATCTAATTCGTGGCGAACCATTACAGAACCGTTTGATGTCACGGCCAATCAAAAGGTTATTCAAAACTACTCTGACATGTTTTGGGCGTATTCCGTAGCCAACCAAAAGACGCGCATGTGGTCAACTGCCAATAGCGTTGCCTATGTTACGAAACGTGCGACAGTTAAGAACAGCAACGGAACAAAATCGTACCAAAGTTATGTCCGCGGCAAACGGGTAATCATAACGCCAGCGGAAAAGAACTTGCAAAGCCCTGGCGGGAACATTGGCGGTGTATTAAAACTGCAAAACATAGTGCATGGGCAGCTGCAAGATGGGTCAGCATACTTTTTCCCAAGGCCGTCTATTATATTTGACCGGCAACCCGTGTGCGGTTCATTCAGGTTCAAAGGTGACCCAAGATGGATGCCACGGGATGTATTCACAATGCGCATGATGGATGGGTCAGAACATGTGTGCATGGTTGAAAATGTCACATTGGTGCATGAGGGCGGCGGCACTTATGCTGATGTAACATACAGGCAAGGGGTGATTTAATGGCTTGGCAGGAGCCTGTTACAACATGGGGCGATACATATTTCACCCATGAGGATATGAACAGAATTTGCGGGAACATCAATTATTTGTGCGGGACAACCCTGAAAGACGATTACACCACAGATGACATACCATCACGGCAAGATTGGGCGCAAGTGCTATTGAATGTCGGCAACATGGTAAATGGGTTTAACTTGCCGCTTGCGATTCCAAATTACGATGTAACGCCGCAAAACTTGGAACTTGTTGAAAGCGGGATCAATGAAGCATTCAAATACATCCAGCGGCGTTCTGCATCTGCAACAGCACGGCGATATGTTGGCAGCGGGTATTCTGCGCAGCAACCGCCGCAAAACTATGTAAGGTGATTATATGGTAAATGAATACACAGCAAACGGCGTGACGGTTTACACCCATGTGGCATGGGCTAATGACACGAACGGCGGCGATTTTTCGTTGGTTGAATTCGATGGTGCAAGATTCATGGGCAACATTGTGAATGAATCAGCGGCAGAAATCACGGATTATGAACAGTACGATTGGAACCCGGTTGAGGGCAGCCAGGATGCGTTAGCCGTGGCCAATGATGCGCTATCTACTTCCAACAAGGCATTATTGGTAGCCAACGATACCAGCCAGTATTTCTGGGTGACAGAAACAGGCACAGATACTGGCGCGCATATAACAGAAATGCCACGGGATGAGTTTTTAAACAACCCAAGAAACGGTGGCGGGAATCTGCTGGCGCGTTCAAACGGTATTGCCGTTCGTGATGGCTTGGCGGAACTGGCCACGTTCACAGGTGACAGCGTCAGAGTTGGAGAAGCAGAGCAGGCACATTTTGAGGTTACGCCAACCACAGCGCGGTTTTATGACGGTGAAGAAATATTGGTAAGTATAAACCCGCACACGAATGACGCGGGCTTGCAATCTCCAACGGTTGTACTGCTTGATGACCATGCGGGCGATTTTCGCGGGGCAATATACACGAATCAGGCACAGATCAGCGGCGCAGACGCAATGACAACTGTTGTGCGCGCCGATTACCGCGATGGTGGAGACTCTACACATTCGCGGGTTTCAATGTTCGCGACAAGCGGCGTTGGCGAAACCGCTGACAGCAGCGAATTAATGGTGTACGCATCCGGCCACATATACCATCTTGTAAACCGAACAAGGGTTGCATATGCACGGCCTGACGGCAGTATTTTTTCTGATGGCAGCATGAATGCAGCTGGCGGGTTCAACACCAACGGGTGGCCTTATGTCGGTGTCAACACATGGAGCATTACAGGCGTATCCATTACAGCGGGAACGCCTGGCACACGATCAAGCGGCAACACAATGTCATTGACTACAGCGCAAGCAGCAACGTATGAAATCATTGGCGTTAGTGTTGCGGAAGTGTCTGCACCGGCAAGGATGTTTGTTATTGCGTCTGTAAAAGATGAAAAAACCATTGAATATGACATTTACAGAGCGCAGACAGCAGCTGCCAGCGGTATGTCTTTCAAACTAAAAGTATTAATGCGCGCAAAGACAAGTTAAAGGGGGTCAAATATGGCTTTTATTGACAGGGTAGTTGAATACCCCAACCGGATCACGCTTTCGCCGGTGTCAGGACAAGATAACACATATGACATGGCGTTTGCAGAGGGTGAAGTGACAGTAGAGGGCACCCCGCTTTCTGCGGATGGGCTTAACGCTATTGTTGTAGATAAAACTGAAGTGCTGGTGAATTTAGACACAACTGCGGCGGCAGGAACAACCGATGGTAACCTGTACAGAGCGATACGGGCACTTGGATGGGAAAGCGAGGTGATCGTGTAATGCTGGATGTTAAGAAGATGCTGACGAAACTGGCGAGGATGTATGTTGTTGAAAAAGTGAACCTTGGCAGCGTTGAGCTGGCAGCTGGTGGTACAGGCGCGGCTGAGGGTAGCGTAGTCAAGGCTGGGTACACGCCTATTGGCATTGTTGGTGTTTATAAAGAGGGTGGCGCGCACAATACCGTTGTTCTTTCGCGCTGGCATCTCAACTCAAACGGTACGGTGTATATTGGGCTTAACAACACGGCAAGTTCTGCAAGAACGGCTGGCAACGTCACAGTTAGTATTCTTTACAGGCTGGGTGCTTAAGCAAACAACAATCAAACAACAAGCAAACAGCCTTTGCGTAACTGTTTGCAGAAAGGACAAACATGGCGGTTTTATGTGGCTGGGCAAGCCAAAGTGAACATAAGAGTGTGACGGGCGTTGCTGGTGATCAGCCAGGATGGGAAGTTAAAACAGGCAATTTTTATGACTTTGGGCAAACTGCTGTCTATCGCTGGAAGAACAGGGCATACGCAAACACTTATGCATCCATCATCAAGTATTGGTGCAACAGCGATTATGTAGGCTATGACCAGAGCCAGCGAACAACGCTTGGCGAATGGTGTAAAAAGCACGGATGGTCATACAAGGTAAACACATCTGTGGAAACGGATTGTTCCCGCATGGTTGCAGATGGCATCAATTGCACGCTGGGCAAAGGAGTGTTTTCTATCGGCTCCACGTTCTACACGGGCAACCTTGGCGACAGGCTGATGGGTACAGGGCTGTTTACAAAACTGACAGGTTCTAAATACTGCGATGGCGATTCTTATTTGATGGTGGGTGACATCATCAACAACCCCGCGCGGCACGTTATTACCGCGCTGGCAAACGGATCTAAAGCGCAACCGGTTGCCAAGACACTTTCACAGGTGGCGCAGGAAGTAATTGACGGTGAGTGGGGCAGTGGTGACGAACGCAAAAGGCGGTTGCGCGCAGCTGGTTATGACCCTGACAAGGTGCAAAGCGTTGTTAATTCCATGCTGACCAAAAACGGGTGGAAGAAAGAAAACGGCGTGTGGCATTGCTACAGAAACAATGTAATGCTGAAAAACTGCTGGGCTAAAGATTCCCACGGCTGGTGCTGGCTTAACTCCAAAGGCGAAATCACAAAATCCAAATGGATCCAGGACAAAGGCACATGGTACTATCTGAACTCTGACGGCTACATGGCTACCAACAAATGGCAACGGGATTCCAAAGGCTGGTGCTATGTTGGTGCTGATGGAAAGATGTACAAGTCAAGGTGGCTGAAATGGAAAGGCGCATGGTACTGGCTTAAATCAGACGGACGCATGGCAACATCCCCGCAGACCATCGGCGGCAAGGTGTATAAATTCGGCAAAGACGGGAAATGGGTGAAATAGATGACAGATACAATGATCGTGTCGGCCGTGGGGCTTATAGCCGCATTGATAGCCATTGTGGCACCGATAGTGAGACTAAACGCGAATATAGCCACACTTAATGCCACATTAACAGAAATGCGGGCGAATTACGAATCCCATGACAAAAGGATTGAACGCCATGGCGAACAGATTGACGAACTAAACGCCAAAGTGGCAGACCACGGCGCACGCATCACGGTGTTGGAAGAAAGAAAGGACAGACAATGAACAGATACAATTTTCGCGAATGGCTGCGTGCGGCCTTGATCAGATGCGCAAAGACATTCTGCCAAACGGCGCTTTCCATGCTGACAGTTGGACAGGCGGTAATTGATGTGAACTGGGTGAATGTTCTTTCCGTGTCGGCTGTTGCAGCTGTGATTTCCATTCTGACATCCGTTGTCGGATTGCCGGAAGTAGACGATGTCAAAATTTACGATACTACAACCAAATAAGCATGTTCGTTTACTCCATATAACGTGCATGGCACACAAGAAAGGCGGGGCGTAAAAACCCCGCTTTTTTTGTGCCTTTTTTCGGTGTGGCATAACTATACCAAATTGCGATAAAAACCCGTCAGAACGCAAAATAGGGCGTTCTATGGGCATCTATTTGTGATAGATATACACAAAGCATTCAATATCATTCGGTTCTACATACTTGTTGCCGTTCATGTGGTATGAGCAATCACCGCCGCGCACTTTTGCCGTGATGGCTTTCGCTTTACCGGCGCGGATGAACTTGCCTATTTCGATATTTTCCGCACGGGGAACATAACCGATGAAAACGCCATTAAGTTTTACCATGATCGCGTGCGGGTCATGTTCGTTTGTCGGTTCAAACTCAAGATTTACAGTAAGGTCAGTAGGGAACTTGTATTTGTACTGCGTTCCTGGTGCGTTTGTGTCAAACTTTGGGTTGAGCGTTCCAAGGCTTTCCAATTCGTCCTGATGCGCAAAGCATCCAGCAACATCAATTTTGATATACTTGGTGGCTTTGTCCAAAGCCCGCTGTTCCTTGAAGTCTGCGACCTTTTTAACTGGATCCGGCAGGGAATCGGTTATTTTTTCCTTTGCGGCCTGTTTCATTTCGTAAGATTTGGCTGCAAGTTGGCTTTTCAGTTTTTCTTTTTGCTTGTTGAACATGATAGAACCCCCACGATGCTATAAAAATGGTTGCCGATGAAATTATACCACAAAATGGGTTGATAACTATTACCGCTTTGTGTATAATCTTTGGTGTAAGGGTTACATGTAGGGTGTCGCATTAGGGCGGCGCCATATAAAAAATACGTTTCTATTCCTTAAATCATAATTTTTGGAATGTGCCGCAAACCGTTGTAAATGGCGGTGAGCGCAATTGAATAATGTATGTTAAACCCTTACAGAAAGTGAGGGTTTTTTAATATGAAGACAGACATTTACACGCAATATGAGGGCATACAAACCCAAGACCTACAAACCATGCTGGATGCAATGAACCGATCCATGCGGGAGCATTCAGACGGCAACCCAAAAGGGCGGTGGGAGATGATGAACGGCCAGTTCATCGGCGTTGTTGAATACAGCGTGACCGACACCGTACCAGAAACCGAACTGGAACGCATGGAACAGGAACACGGGCGTTACCAATGCATTGATTGCCCATTCATCGAAATGGACGGTGACAAACGCAAAAAGTGTTTCCCTTGCGTACAGAAATGGCAGACCCGCATTGATTCGCCATGCTGTGAATGGTTCTACCAGCAGCTTGAAGCGGGGCACATCAAGGTAGGTGAATAACCATGGTTAGCAAAGCCATTGCCACGTTGCTGTTGTCTGCGATGATCGCGGCATCGAATGTGCCAGCGGTGGAAGTAGAAGAACCGGCAATGGAATACGTTGGCAATTACAGGGTGACGGCGTTCAACTACTACGAAGGGAACGGCGAAAACTACCACACAGCCAGCGGGGCAACACCAACGCCGTATTACACGGTAGCCACAAACGATGAATTCCCATTCGGCACCGTCTTATACATTGACGGCATTGGTGAAGTAGAAGTGCAAGACCGTGGGAATTTTGCCGATGGTGTCATAGATCTGCACATAGGCTATGACAGCATGGAAAGTTTTGAAGACACAACACGAAGTGTGTATGTAGTGAGGTATTAAAAATGGCAATGTACATGTTTGGCTGCGTTATGTGCGCAATGTTCGCCATCTTTGGCGGTGTGGCACTTGTTGCCACGGCAGTTGTAGGCAAGTGGTGTGAAGCCAAGGGCATCACGCTGGATGATGGGGGCATGGACTATGAGAAAGAATGATGCAAAACAGATGGTGCTTGACCGCCTGACCATGAACAATTCAATTCCTATGAGGGCACGCCAGTTTGAAACCCTTACAGGCATCAAGCCGCGCGAACTGCGCTTGATTGTTCGTGACCTGCGCATGGACGGTGTGAAAGTGTGTTCCGGCGATCCTGGCTATTGGCTGTGGGATGGGCATGACGATTCATGGCACAGAACCAAAGCACGGATGCGCAGCGAACAGAAACGGTTAAACGAAGTATTGGCGGCCATGGATGGTCAGCCGTTAGAGGGTCAGTTATGTATGACAGTTACAACGAACTAAGGTTTGAACAATCATTGGCTGCCATGGACAAAAGACGGTACTGCGCAAAGTGCAACACGCTTGTAGAGTACACCGAACAGGATTGGGAAGACAAAGGCGAAAAAGGCTGGAAACAGTTTTGCAAGGTGTGCGGTACATGCGTGGGCATGCGGCATGACTTAAGCAATTTACCGCTGAAAGGCCATGCAGATCCGTATGCAGCCAAAGACAGTTATATAAGGCACCGCTATTACGATAAATGGCGGTAGAAAGGGGTTACAGATGTTAGCAGAAATCAGGGTACTTAATACCAAGTACGCAACATGGTCAACAGATCCGGCAGACATTGCCGTGGATGCAAACAACGTGGTCACGGTGCTTAAGGCAATTGAAGCGGCTGGCAATTATGGCGCGGTGATCACTTTTGACAAGGAAGAAAAGGGCGGTGATAAAGATGATTTTTAGACCGCTGAAAGCAGATGAAATAGAGTGCCGCATTGGTTCGGTGGGCGCAAAGGGCTTCACGATTCTTCTTTACAAGGATGCCCGTTGCGATATGAACATCCTTGATGAAACATTCACGCCGTTTGGCTGGAGCAGAGAACACAAAGAAATCAAAGGCGTGGTGTACTGCGGTGTGGGGATCTATAACAAGGACACCGACAGAACCATCTATAAATGGGATGCTGGCGCAGAATCCTATACCGAAAAGGAAAAAGGCGAAGCATCTGACAGTTTCAAAAGGGCATGCGTCAATTGGGGCATAGGCAGGGAACTATATACCGCGCCATTAATCTTCATAAGGGCAAAAACAGAGCCTGTGGGCAATGGTTACAGGTTGAGCGATAAAAGAGACGGCTACGGCTATAAAGTCGCGCAAATCGAATATGAGGGCGGCAGAATAAGCCATCTTGTTATCACCAAGAACGGCACACAGGTATTCACATTCACCGCTGACAAATTCATGGAAGAATCGCAGAACACGATTGATGAAAGCATGGTGCAGATGGTTCTGACCATCGCAGAAACGCCAGCGAACAAAGAAGTGCTGCATGCTATGGGCATCAAGACAAAGCGCGACATTAAAGCCATGACCATGGAGCAGTACAGCGAATTCATAAGGCGGTGCAACAATGGTTAGTGGGCTGGAAATGGTCAATGACCTGAACGCGCTGTCTGATGCTCTGACACAGGCGATACATGACATGGCAAAGCACGGGAAAAAGTACGCCGAATGTGAAAAGGCGTACAAGGTGCGGCTGATGCAGGAAACATTGAAACTGCGTGATGCCGGTATGCCAGTGACCCTGATTGACAAGGTTGTCATGGGGATCTGCGCGGAAGAAAGATGCCAGCGCGACATAAACGAAGTGTTTTACAAAACAGCACAGGAAAACGTAAACGCAATCAAGCTGCGCATGCGTGTGCTGGATAATCAGATAGGCCGTGAGTGGGGCGGCGGTAGTAATGGGTAGAAACAAAAAAGGGTTCTTCAAAATGGAACGGAAAATCCTTGATTGGGAATGGTTGCAAGACCCTAAAACGGTTGTGACATGGATTGTCTTAATGGCGTTTGCTGAATGGGACACAGGGTGCGATCTGAAGCCAGGGCAGATAGTCACCACGCAAAAAGAATTGATGGAATACACAGGGCTTTCACGGCAAGAATTGCGCACGGCTCTATCGCATCTTGTATCAACCAAGGAAATAACCATAGAACCAACCAAGGATGGAACCAAGCCAGCAAGCCTTATAACCATTGCAAAATGGCGGTTGTATCAGACGGACAAACGCGCATCAACCAAAGGTGCAACCCAAGGTAAAACCGAAGATGCAACCTTTCTACCATTATATAAGAAAAATAAAGAAATTAAAGAAATAAAAGAAGAGCCGGCGGGCACCGCCGCTTGTGAAGCGGTGCCCATGCCGGAAGAAGTCAAAGCCAAAATGGAGAACCTGTTTGGCTGGAACAGAAAGGATAACTGACAATGAATAGCGCAAACATTATTGGCAGACTTACACGGGATCCGGAACTACGCTACACGGCAAATAATTTCCCCGTGTGTACATTCTCTGTGGCGATTGACCGCAGGGGCAAAGAGGAAAAGAAAACCAATTACATTCCTGTCAAGGTGCTGGGCAAGGCGGCCGAAAACTGCGGCAAGTATCTTGCCAAGGGCAGATTGGTTGGTGTCAGCGGTCAGATTGAAACGGATTCATACACAGACAAAGACGGCAACAGAAAATCCACATGGAACGTGCTTGCCAGCGCAGTTGAATTCCTGGAATGGGGCGAAAAGAACAACACGCAAAATATGCGTGTAGATGCAACAACGGAAGCCGAACAGTTTACACAGGCAGAACAGGCACGGCAGAACATCAACAATGTATTGGGAATCAATGCCACGTTTGAAAGCATCGGCAATGATGATATTCCGTTTTAGGGGGTAGGCGATGAAATGCGAATTATATAACGATTCCATGCAGAATTGGAAGAAATACCCCATACAAAAGGCGCAATTGATCATCGCGGATGTGCCGTACAACATCGGTAACAACTTTTATGGTTCAAACCCGATGTGGTACAAGGGCGGCGATAACAAGAACGGCGAAAGCAAGTTGGCGGGCAAAGCTGCATTCAATTCTGATTTCAATTTCAATCTGTATGAGTATTTCCACTTTTGCAGCCAGTTGTTGAAGAAAGAACCGAATAAAGGTGGGGCACGTGGTGAATCGTCTGAAGCCCCGTGCATGATCGTGTTTTGCAGTTTTGAGCAAATCCCAACGCTAATCAAGGCGGCGGAAAAACATGGCTTTATCCACTACATCCCGTTGACATTCATCAAGAATTATTCACCGCAAGTATTAAAAGCAAACATGAGAATTTGCGGGGCAACGGAATACGCTATCTTGTTCTATCGTGGGTATTTGCCGAAATTCAGAAACAACGGGCGCATGGTGTTCAACTGGTTCAACTGGCAGAAAGATGACCCAAAAGCATATCCAAAGATTCATCCGGCACAAAAGCCCGTTGCGGTGCTGAAAAACTTGATTGAGATTTTCACGGATGTTGGTGATGTTGTCATTGATCCGTGCGCGGGGAGCGGGACGACCTTGCGGGCTGCGCTGGAGTTGGATAGAAACTCATACGGGTTCGAGATTGACAAGAACTTTTATAAACGCGCCACAACTGAAATGCTAGCAGACGTGGCGATCCAGGAACGCATGATATTAGAGGTGGGATGATGCTAAAAACAGGGTTTTACAACATGGATTGCATGGATGGCATGAAAGAATTTCCAAATGGTTATTTTGACCTTGCAATAGTAGACCCGCCATACGGGATAAGCATTAACAACAATATGGGTAGAAGAAAGGGCGATAAAAAGTCAGATTACCCAAAGGCGTATTGGGATAAAGAACCCGTTGGCGATGATTACTTTTCTGAACTTTTCAGGGTTAGCAAAAACGCAATTATATGGGGGGGGAACTACTATTCTTTACCGCCAGCACCGTGCTTTCTTGTTTGGAGAAAACCGCAAATAAGCGAAAACGTGACATTTTCAATGTGTGAGTACGCATGGACAAATCTAAATGGGACATCAAAAGAATGGATTGGCATGAGCAATGAGAAAGACAGAATACACGCGACACAAAAGCCCGTTGCGCTTTACAAGTGGATTCTATCAAACTATGCGAACGCTGGCGATCTGATATTAGATACTCATGTTGGTTCGGCAAGCAGCTTGATTGCTTGTGAAGATATGGGGTTTAAATATGTCGGCTTTGAGATTGACAAAGAATACTATCAGAAA
>Ga0326512_10002540_pt1 | contig 13513 bp, 16 predicted proteins | sample 1_2617_0518_D_FD_203652 | JGI IMG/M metagenome (GOLD analysis project Ga0326512, IMG submission 203652) | Bovine rumen microbial communities from UC Davis, California, United States - 1_2617_0518 | ecosystem: Host-associated > Mammals > Digestive system > Stomach > Rumen | place: USA... | reverse complement strand
AAAAGATGCGTGAGAGATTTTATTCGCTCATAATTGAGTATCAGTTATTATGCAAGATAAAAATCTATGAGCATCTGAAATGTGGAATCCTTGAGAGGAAGTCACTTCAAGAAATAAGTGAAAGTTTTACACTTTCAATAATATACCTCATGTAGACTGATATCATGTGCCTACTGCTGATGAGTGGCAACTTGTATTACAAATGTGGATGCAAGCCAATTGACTCAAGACAGATGAAATAGATTTAACAAAGAAAGAATCTCTATTTACATTTGAAACCAGAAGGCAATTCCAAAATGATTTCAGGCTACCATTCGCCTGATGGTGAAAGTGAACAACTTATATTATAGATGACCTTGATGATCATGGACGTTATCGAACAGCAACTGAGCGTAATGATGATAAATGATATGCATTAAGGCTTTGTGGAATATATACATTAATAAATGATTTCTATAAAGATAATCTATATTCAGTAAGGTTGTTCAAGGATGTTATTTGAAAATAAAAATATTTTATAAATATAATTTATAACACAATGTGACAAATCGTAAAGGTTTATAAAGATTGAATATGATATCAAGTCCTCAACACGGATAATATCTGAGCGGCTTTAGAAGCATGAGATAACATTTCAATCGATTGAAATGAGATATCTGCAGTAGATACCAAGTACGCTGCATGAACATGATTAAGCCTGTCATGAACAACATTTAGTTTAAATGTAGATTATTGAGCTGATTTAAGTTTGTCTATTGATCCGTCTACATTTGTGTTAACTGCTCAATTGAAAAATCAAAATTGAGGGAATATATGAACTCCACAAACAATTGACCTTCCATTAGAAAGTGTAGTTGTTAGCTGAAGATATAACGCTCAAACAAAAGAAGTTGAATTAACTTTACAATCAGGAAGTGTAATACGCTTCAGTGTTGCTGATTTAGTAAGTTGATTACAAGAAGAACTTGTTGTATGAAATTGAATTAATATAGATGCCAACAATGAAATATCTGTTGATACTTCTGTAATAGCAACAAAAGAATATGTTGATGATAGTATAGCAGAGTCTGTATCTTCTTGACCAACGGCACCATCTAATCCAGTTGAATGACAGCTTTGGTATGATACAACAAATAATGTTTTAAAAACTTATGATGGAACTCAATGGAATGAGGTTTGAGTTGAAAGTAATACTAAAGCGTTTTACTTATCAAGCACATCAGATTTAGCAAATGCACAAGCTGCTTATGATTGGCGAGTTGCTGGTAAAAATCCAATTATAATATATGACCATTTTTGATTACAAACATATTTATGTGATTGACTAAACTGAACCGTTTTACAGTTTCTTAGTCCTAGAACGCGAGTGGAAGAGGGGCATAGTTCGTCTAACCTGTATCAATATAGTATTGGACTCATAATTAATGATTGAAGTGTAAGCAGTATAAGCGCAAATGCTTATAGTCATTGTATTCCTAATGTTTTACAAACTGGGGTAGATTATCCTACTCCATATACACCAGAATATAATTGAAGTCCAGCAACTAAGAAATATGTTGACGACAATGTGGTTCAAAAATCCGCCACAGCACCATCAAATCCAACAGAGTGAATGGTATGGTACGACACAACAAACGATGTATTAAAAGCATATGATGGTACAAATTGGAATGAAGTTGGTAGTGATACTGCTGATATAAATGTAAAAATGTTCTATATATCTAATTCATCAGATTTAACAACAGCCCAAGCCGCTTATGATCGAAGATCTGATTGAAAATATGCTATAATAAGATATAATGATAAAACATTTTTCCCAAGTATGTCAACAGTTAATACTTGGATTTCATTAGAAAAAAATATTTATAATTCTATGAGTATAACATGAGGTCAAACGTCAGCATCATGTACAAGTATATTTACATTGCAAATCGAATCATGAAGTGTTACATCTATTAGTAATCCTTCTAATTATCAGATGTATTACTATCTTGATCCATCAGTAAATTATAACACTCCATATGTTCCACAATACGATTGAAGTCCAGCAACAAAGAAATATGTTGATGATAGTATAACTGCAACTAAATCATCTTGACCAACAGCACCATCTAATCCAACAGAATGACAGCTTTGGTATGATACAGCTAATGATATTTTAAAAGTATATGATTGAACTAACTGGATTGAGGTATGAGCTTGAACAACATACACAGCATGAACTTGAATAGATATAACTAACGATGAGATAAGTGTAGATAATACAGTTGCTATGGCTGCAGATGTGAATACTAAGACGTTCTATCTATCAAGCACATCAGACTTAACAACAGCACAGGCTGCATTAGATTGGTATAAGAGTTGAAACAATCCTATCGTGTCTTATAATGACAAAATGTACTATTTTAAGGAATATCAGGACAGTTTTTATAAGAAACTTTGGTTCTATAAGGATAGCTTAGATATCTTAGAGCTATGAGATTATACAATGATAAACAGACCTATATTGTGATTTGATTTAGATAACGAAGGAACAACAGTAACGTGAATCAGAGATTATAACTACGATACAATTGCTAATTTATTAGACACTAGTACAGATTATTCAAGCCCATACACTCCAGTATATGACTGAAGTCCAGCTACTAAGAAATATGTAGATGATAGTGTATCATGAGCTGTATCAAAATGAACTACAGCTCCATCTTCTCCTGTTGAGTGACAACTATGGTACGATACGACAAACGACCAACTAAAAGTATATGATTGAACTAATTGGAATGCTGTAAATACAGACACAACATATTCGGCTTGAACTTGATTAACATTAAACTGAACAACATTTTCTGCTGATACAACAGTTCTTGCTACAAAACAAGACATCGCAGATTTATGAAGCTTTGAAGTAGTTGCTTCACTTCCAAGTGTAAGCTCTGCTGATACAAAAACTATATACTTACTTTGACCTATTTGAACAGGTGCTGATAAATATGAAGAATGGATTGTAACAGAAGATTCTCAGCAACAAAAACAATGGACAAAAATCTGAGAAACTTCTATGGATTTAAGCTGATATGCTACAACATCTGATTTAACTACTTGATTAGCTGCTAAACAAGATACATTAACGGCTTCTACTTGAATTAATATAGATTCAAGTAATAATATTTCAAATACATTACCTTGACCTACAATAGCTGCAACTGCACCAACTGGAACTGAATGAGCCCTATGGTATGACACAACTAATGATGTACTTATGGCTTATAACTGAACAGCATGGAAAGAAGCCTGAACACAAATGAAAATTCTTTCTTATGGACATTCTACTTGGCAAGACTTCTTAGATGCTTATAAGGAGAATGCTGTAGTTTATTGTAGAGCTTCTTCTCAATCTAACCCTGCTACAGGAACTCAATGAAGATTAGCATTTATGGCTTATGTAAATAATGCTGACAATCCTACTGAAGTAGAATTCCAATACTATAGAAGTAGAAGTTCACATAGTACAGCTGCTAATGTATTGGATGAGGTTTATGTTTATAAGTTAGTTCCTGCTAGTGGTTGAACTTGGACTGTTACTCAAAGAGACACAGCGGCAAAGCCAATAGCATGAACTTGAATATGACTCACATATGATGCTTCTGGTATGACAATTAGTGCAGATACTTCTGTGCTTGCTACTAAAACAGATTTAAATAGTAAGCAAGACACATTAGTTAGCTGAACTAACATAAAGACAGTAAACTGAAACTCATTACTCGGAAGCTGAAACCTTACACTAAACGACGTTAAAGTATCAGCCACAGCACCATCATCTCCTACAGAGTGAATGGTGTGGTACGATACAACTAATGATGTATTAAAAACTTATGATTGAACTAATTGGAATATAGTTTGAGATGATGCGGCTGATATAAATACTAAAACATTCTACTTATCAAGCACAAGCGACTTAACTAATGCACAGGCGGCAGTAGATTGGCTGATTGCGTGAAAAAATCCAATAGTAAAATATGCAGGTTATTCGTACATATGTACTGCGTTTGATAGTCAAACCTCATTACTTTTGACGTGTACAGATTATGATGCAGCAATAGATAATTCTTCAGTCACTAAAATAAAAGCAAAGGCATTAGACTTTTCGTTAAATTCTAATAATGAAGTCACAACAATTAGTATGTGAGAGGACAGAGTGACTAGATGTCTTTCTACAGATATAAATTATCCAACCCCATATAATCCACAATATGCAGGTAGCCCTACGACAAAAAAATATGTAGATGATCATGATACAATAGTATCATCCACAGCACCATCCTCTCCTACAGAGTGAATGGTATGGTATGATACAACAAACGACCAACTAAAAGTCTATGACTGAACTAATTGGAATGTGACAGGAAAAGAATACAATGCTGGGGAGTGAATAGAAATCAAAAACTGACTAGACTACTCTGCTATGAGATGACCTGCACCAAGTTGATACCACGTACCAAGTAAAGACGAGTGGGTATCTTTATGTGGAATACTTACTTCTACATTCTCTATGGCACAAGACTATACAACTATGGGTACATACTTAAAAATGCCTATGGCTGGTTACCGTGACTATAATGATGCCACTGTTACCAGTGCTGGATCTCGTGGTCACTACTGGTCTTCTACTCCGAGCAGCATCAATAACGCCTTTTTCTTGCGTTTTGGTTCATCAGATTTCAAGCCTAAGCTCACCAGCATCCGTGCCATCGGATTAAGTGTTCGCTGTTTTAAAGATATACCAGTTATACCTACAGCCTCTTGGACTACATTATACGATTGAAGTAGCATAGCAAATTGAGCGTGAGTATTTTATAATGCAACAGATGGACTAATTTCAGTAAGTGGCGACTGACAGACTTGGTACACAATAATGGATAAGAACCTATGAGCTACTACTGTATATAATTATTGAGATACATTAAGTAAAGATAATTGTGGATATTTCTTTCAATGGTGAAATAATTATGGATTTAGCCGATATAGTTTAGACCTTATAAAGATTTCAAGTACTCAAGTAGATGCTAGTAATTATTGACCTTGAAATTATTATAGTTCAGATGCATTCATTACTTGAAGTTATAACTGGAGTAGTGTTCAAAATGATAATCTTCGATGATGAGTAACATGAGTAGTAACTCTTAACAATGCTATCACAAACACAGGAGTGCTAAGCATAAATGGACAGGCTGGAAATGTAACCATAGAAACATTCCAGATAGCACCAAATTCTCCTCTGTCTCCAAAGTATAGGCGATACTGAACACAAGCTCAATATGAAGCTCTCTCACAATATTATACAGATACGCCATGAGATACAGTTTATCATACAACATAATTTTAATTTATTATAAATCAAAAGATGGGGATTTATCTATATGTAAACTGAGTAGAAACTGAATTAAAAAATGCTTATATATGATATCACTATGAATATAGTTATGATTTTAGGAACAAGAATATAAGTCAAGTTGATGCTGATTGATGGACTTATTCTACTGCCCCATCTTTTGATGCAAATTGAATGTATATGTCAGCATCGAATACATTCGTTGGTGTTAGTAATGAATTAACTTATAAATTAACTCCAGCTAGAAAAGTTACTTTTAATTTCACATTTGTTGTAACCAGTTCTACGCTTTATAGTTGTTCTTATTGGATCTCATCTTCTGATTCAACTCCTAATTTTAGTTGAACCTTTTTTACAGGTACTGCATGATCATACTCTCATAGAGTTCAAATAAATACAACTGATATTACTTCATATATTTCTACAGATAGTACAAGTACACCTAACTGAACATATACACAAAAAGTAGAATATGATTTAGAAAATAAAACTTATACATATTCTTGAACCATTTCTGCTTCTTGAACATTAACGAATGAACAAATTTCTGCAATAAGAAATTATAATTGAGTAATAGTATGAGTCGGTAATGGTTGAGTAAGGGTTTCAACTATAGATTTAACAATAGATGGTTAATTAATTTTATTTCAATCTAAACATCCTATGCCAAAGATTAATAAAATATATATAGGAACTGATCAAATACATCCACCTAAACCACCAAGATTCTATTTTAGAGCATTAGCTGCTAATACTGTCTTATATTTAAGAAAAACTTGAAGTCCAACTAACATTACGTTACAATATAGTAGAGATTGAACAACTTATTATACTTTTAATGTTGGAAGTGGTGTAACGCTTCCTGCAAATACTAATTTTTATGTTAGAAATGCTAGCACTACTGATACTGGTTTTAGCACATCTTCAAGCGATTACTATTATTTTGAAATGTCTGGTGGTTGAAATGTTGGATGTGGTTGAGAAATAGGTTATTTACTTAATCAGGAAGGTACAACAACATTAACTGGAGATTACTGTTTCTATAGATTGTTTTATAATTGTGCAAAATTAATATCCGCACCGATATTAAATGCTACTACATTAACTTCAGGCTGTTATTATTATATGTTTTATGGTTGTTCTTTAACAACAACTCCTGATTTGCCAGCAACTACTGCACCATCCAATTGTTATAATTGTATGTTCAAGAATTGTACAAGTTTAGTAACGTGCTGTAGTTTACCAGCGACATCTGTGGCTACACAATGTTATAGTGAAATGTTTGGAGGCTGTTCTAATTTAACAACATTGCCAACATTGCCTGCAACTGGTACTATACCAAGTGGGGCTTATAAGTCAATGTTTTATAATTGTAGTAAAATAAAATTAAGTCAAACGCAGGAAGGTGAATATCAAACTGAATATAGAATACCTCCTGTAGGAAATGCTTCATGGAATGCATTTAGTCCAGCCGCCAATAATATGTTTAGAGGTACTGGTTGAACTTGGAAATGAAGTCCATCAGCAAAAACAACATATTACACAAGCAATACTCTTGTATAACTTTATTCTTTAATAAATATCTATGGCAGATTTAACAAAAGAACAAATCAGAGCTTTCGAATGATGTCTTACTTTACCAGAAGACATGGTAGAAGCTACTGATTTTAAGGCTGAAGAAGCTATCAATCTTGATATGTCAGTCAAGTTACCAAAGTTTTTCTCATTGTGAGAATGGATTTATAAGACTCAGAATCAAGGTAGCCTCTGAAGTTGTACAGCAATGTGAACAACTCACGCAACTCAAATCCTTAATGTTAAAAAGAAATGAGAAAAGCCTGTAAAATCAAACATCATAACTCCAGATCGACATGACTTATGGAGTAAAATGTGACACTCAACTACAATATACGATGGTTGAGACTATGTTGAGAAAGCTGTTAATACGGCTTTAAAACAATGAATTAAAACAGTTGAGAAATGAGATGAGGTAAAGTTTGATTGATATGCTTATTGAGAATGGAATCATGATGATAAATCATTAGAGATGATAAGACGCTACATCTATAATTGAAATCCTATTGTTTGGTGTATCAGATGAAATAAAACTACTTGGAACGAAATGACAAAATGAAGGGTAGAAACCACAGACTACACGCCTACTGGTTGACATTGTATTGCAGTAGTTTGATTTGATGAATGATGATTCTGGTTTATTAATTCTCGAAGACCTAACGATGAAAAGAAACATAAGAGTAGATTCTATATTTCTAATGAAAAAATGAAGAAGTTAGGTTCTAAACTTAATTTCAGATATCGAATACTATATATAAAAGAAGATGCTAAAGTAGATCCAGAATATTTAAAAAGAATGAAGCTTCATTTAACAATTCTTCAAGCTTTAAAGAAGCATTACAATGAAGAAGACGCTGCTGTTAAACAAGCTATAGTTGTTTATTCGCAGGCTGTTCGCAAACATTATAAAGAAATCAACGACCAACTTCCATTGAATTGATAATTTTTATCAGTATAATATGGTCGTATGAATAAAACATTTTATAACGTAAAAACAAAAAAAAGAATGTGAGAAATTAGCACTTGAGGCACTATCGCCACAGTTGCTTGATGATTTGGTTTAGCTGCTATCTTGGAATACTTTCAAGTTAGTAGTGAAACTCTTATTGTTCTTTCTGTTGTATTAGCATTAGACTATATCTTTTGAGTAACTGATGCATATATTACAGATAAGAAATCAGTGACGAGCACAAAAATGCGGCAATGACTTGTTAAGAAATTGACAAGATGGATGCTTCCACTCGTGGTTATAGCAGTTTTAAGATGAGTATGAGTATGAGATTTAGAATATATCTCAATGGTAATATTCTCAATCCTTATAATTACTGAAGGTTATTCGATCATTTGACATTTCTATTCAATTAATGCAGGTAAACAATTACCAGAAATCGATTGCTTTGAAATGTTGTTGAACTTCATAATCAACTTATTCAAATGACATTTACCTAATATCGAAACAAAAGATGTTGCTAAAACCAAATGAAACAGAAAATCCAAATAAAAAAGAATATAAATATAGTCGCCACCACATACTCCCAAGAAGTCGTAGGTGAGCAAATGTAAACGCTAATATTGAAATACTTAGGGACAATTATCATAGAGCCTTACACACTCTATTCGCTAATCAAACTATCGCAGAACAATTAATCACAACAATTAACCTATCAGAAAAAGCATTGAGAGAAGATGTCAAACAACGATTATTAGAAACATTATCGCAGAGAGATATAAATGATCCTTATGAATGGTATGATGATAGAGTTATTTTATAACTTAATCTACTGCATGATAAAATTAATAATTAAAGTTATTAAATGAGAGGCAACAATAAGTGATAAATGAAAATTATTGCAAAAGTTTAGAAGATTAAAAATAGTTAAACGATTTAATTCTTAACCTACATACAAATGGCTTGTAAGAAAAAATGTGATAAATGAGGTAGAAGAAAGTAATTTACATTTTAATAAAATATCGTATGGATCAAGATAGATTAGTAAATCTTTGGGATGAGTATCAAAAAAACAAAGATACTTATACTCCAGAGCAGCAGGAAGCAATGGAGAATAAGTTTTGAGCTTTAGTTGAAAGAGCTTTATGAGAACGCAAAGCTGCTGAGCAAGAGCAAATGCGTCAGCAACAAATGTTATATCAACAAGCTAAGCTACAAACACAACAAAAAGCCAAACCTTCAAAGCCAAAAGATACTAGAGTTACACTTTAATTCTTTATTTTATAAACAAAATGGCACAAAATTCTCTATTAGAAAAGATTGAGCAATTAAAAAATTCTCAGAAAGTTAAACAAACAACTCCTGAGCAGCAACAACTTGCTCAACAAGCTTATGCAAGAACGCAACCATTATATTGACAATGAGGCATAAGATGACTAACTTCTTCTGAAAGAAGAAAGCTTCGCTGGTCTAATATAAAAGATGCAGGTAAATGAGCACTATCTTCTATATATGGTGCTGCCACTTTTATACCTGAGACTTTAGCAAGAATCGGTACTGCTTGAGTTGACCAAGTAGCCGGTACTGATACACAAAGTAAATTAGATGAAATAGCAAGTTATATTCCTAATAAGCTAAGAAATAATTCATCTAATACAAAAGCTTTTGATAAATGACAGAAGTATACTGATGATGCTTTAACGGCTGCTGCTTTATTAACAGCTTGAGCTTCTTGACCAAGATGAGCTTGATGACCTAAAGCTCAACTAAAGGATTTAGCAAAAAATCCTACGAAATATAATCCAGTAGAAGCCTGAAATATTGTTAGATCTGCTGAGGCTGCATGAGTAGAGCCTGTTAAAGTATGAGGTGTAAAACTAACTCCAAGACAAATATATTCTAAATATAATCAAAATTTTGATACAAAATTATCAGACTGGGAATTAAAAAATTTTACAAAATATTCAGAAACTCCTGCATATCAACAAAAATTATGGTCAGAATATAATGCTGCAAAAAATGGAAATATTATGGATACATATAGCGATATACCAAGTCACGAATTTAAAACATATAAATCAGATAGTGTAGTATGAGTACATTGAAATAATTGAGCGACAAGAATGCCTACTATGAAAGAATTAAATACTTTATATCGTGAATTGTCTCCAGAAGAAATCGCAAATATGAAACAATATATGGCAAAAGATATATCAGATTATTTATGATTAGAATCAGAATATGAATCTTTATGAGATGTTTCTTATGAGACAGCTAAAAAATTATTAAAAGATTATAACGAATATAGAGCAAATATAGAAAAGAACAATGCTTCAAAAGCAAGAGCTGCTAATGAAGAAGCGTTCGCAATTGAATCTTTAATTGAGGATGATGTATATCCTATACGTGTAAAAGATGTACAAGAAAGATTAAATACTTCAAGAGCAAGAGCAAATGCTACTAAGAAAAGAAATATGTCAGCAAAAGAAAGAGCAGCAAGAGAACGAGCTGAAGACTCAGCTAATGAACTTGCAGCTGATAGATTAAGAAATGAAGTTGAAAATATGTCTCTTGAAGATATGTATAAATTGTGGAAATCTCAACAAAATTGATAATTTATATTATTAATATATAATTACTATGCCTATTATGTCTATGCATGATGTAAGAAATGATAAAACTTACGCATCAGAAAAATGATTATCTCTACAGGAATTGCTTGAAAAAGCTTGAATGAAATTCCCTAAAGAGCCAAGCTTCAAATCTACTAACGCAGTAGAAAAGAAAAAGGAAGAAGCACCTAAAAGAAGATGAAGACAAAAGAAAGAAGAAGCTGAAGAAGTAGTAAACGAAACTGAAGAAGCTTTAGATGAGGCTGAAGAAGCAGATGCCTAGATCTTATATTTATGATGCAATAGCTTTACTTGGTTCGTATCTTGCTCAGTGTTCACATATCAAAGAACATATTGTGAAACTGAAGCAAGATTTAGAACTTAATAAAGATTCTGATAAAGAAAAAGAGCTTGAACAATTACAATCATTATATGATATGGTTCTTGCCGAAAGGCGTAATATAATGAATAAGCTTGAACAAGCTTTAAAATCAGAACCAACTATGCACTGTATGTTAAAGCATGCTATTGAATCATTTAACTATGCTGCTGAAGTTGAAGACGCTACAGATGAACTGTGAGATTTAACTACAAGAGCTACTGATATTTTAAATGCTATATTATCATTAGCTACGTGAAATAAGATTGAATTCTGTTCTCGTTGCCTATGAGATATTTTACTTGGTAAAGATAAAGAATAATGGCTTGTGGAAGTTGTCAAAAAAGAGCTCAAGAAAGACTTGCTAGAATGAAACAACAAGCCGAGCTCATTAAGAAGGTACAAAGTACACCATCAGAACCATCAAGAAAAGAAGTAATTCCTCCTGAGGTTGAATTAACTGATGCAAATTCAGATTACTTTATTGCGAAAATGAAATTATATTGAAAGCTTTAATCCATTAATTTAAATACTAATGGCTATACACAACTTTTATAATGGCTATAACATAGATGATTCAGATATATGATGTGACAAAGTCATTGTCAGCCAATGTCCTGAATCGTGAAGTGAATTGCCAAATCATGTATATAAATCTATCTGTGAACTTATAGCAGATTGTCCTGCCATACATCAACTACAGAAAGATTGTGTAGTTGATTTCCTTAACCAAGATTGGAGTAACATCTACGATTGAGCCGTTCCAAAATTCATAAAACTCAATTCAAGCTGATGTCTTGAATGGTGAACTTTAGAATGTCCTTGTTCTGATGAACTCGTAAAAGCTTCTGGCTGCGATAGTCACGCATGATACCTTGACGAAAAAATAGAATGATGAACATCAAGTGATTGATTATATTCTATTGATGTTAATACAGTATCGTGTGACAAACTTGAGATAACTCCTGAATGACCAAATAATACTTATATAAGAGCATGAGATGTCCCAGCAACTTGAAGTTGAGATATTAGATATAAGAATGGTGATATATATTATGTTGAAGATTTAGATACAGAAACTACATCAAATATATCTTATGCAAGATGGTATCATTGATGATGATCTGCGTTAGTTCCTACTAATGATTGGTGAACTGTATGGTGAGTTAACAATTGAGAATCAGCTTGATCAGACCATGCATTCAATTGAGCGTCATCATTACAATGAACTAAAGATATAGTTAGATGAAGTTGAATTCATATATTCTGATTAACAAGACCTTGAGTTTATCAGATAACTTTAAACTCTTGTCTTAAGAATAATAATGAAAACTGGCTGTATGCGATAAGATGAGGAATAGTTCTTGATGCCTCATGAACTACAACACAGAAATATGCTTGAGTTGTTTGTTGAGATGTTAAATACTGATGAAGAAGATATACAGAAGATGTTAATGATTTCTATCCAAATTGAGATTCATCACAATACACAGAAAACGCAAGACATCTTGATTTATGAATAGTATCATTCTGTTCAAGCTATGTATTACATCTATGAAGCGCATCTCCAGACTCTCCTGTATGGGTTTGTTATCGTGTTAGATACGATACAAGAGTCTGATCTGATCCAAGAAATGTAAACGATCCTTGAGTAATATGATTAGAATTAACAAACGATTGACCATTCGAACCATGAAGTCTCACTCCTTGAACTCCTAACGAATGAACTAACACAACCATTACTTGTGCAAGAATATGAGAATATCCAAGACTAAGAACATTATAAGATAAAAGTTATAACATAAAAAAAGCTTACCATTACTGGTAAGCTTTTTCATTATTTTCTTCTACCTCTTGCAGCCATAGCTGCGAATTTCTTCTTTCAGTATTTCTTTCTACCGATTGAAGCTGCAATAGCATTCGCTGATTTGGCAGAATGTCATTGCCTTCTTAGCTTTCAAGCTAATCTTTTAAATGCTCATGCCATTATTTATTATTAGTATTTAAATATGATTTATCTAATTTGCACGAACTCTCAAATGCACAATCGTGACAACTCTCACGTTGTATTCAATGTTTGCAAATTCTTAAATGAGAATACTCGTATCATTTAGTTTCAGTATTTTCTGAATCTAATTCTGATAATGTTTCTATTATCTCATGTGCAAGCTGTTTCATTCTTGGCAAGTTGTGTTCAACATCTTCACTTAATTCATTAAGCTCATGAATTTTTTCTAAGTTCATCGTTGATTTTCATTAGGTTTAAATTTCTGTTTAGACTTAATTGTATTCTTATTTTTTCTTTTTTCAATTCTCTTTTTCAAAAATTCTTTAAGCCTCTGATGATCCGACGTTAATTCTCACCGATAAGTCACTATCGTTTCATTCATTTCGGAAATATTTTTTAATAAAATCATTAGTTTGAATCTCATCTAATCTTCAAATCTCCTCTCAGTTCTCAAATGCTATAAGCACAGGAACTGATGTGAGATTTAATTTTTGACACAATTCTGAATCTTCTCATGCATTATAAGCAACTATATAAGGATCTCAATCCTCATCTCGCTCTCCTGCTAACTCGACCAAGTTTTTCATTAAGAAGTGGCACT
>Ga0326512_10002539_pt1 | contig 13517 bp, 2 predicted proteins | sample 1_2617_0518_D_FD_203652 | JGI IMG/M metagenome (GOLD analysis project Ga0326512, IMG submission 203652) | Bovine rumen microbial communities from UC Davis, California, United States - 1_2617_0518 | ecosystem: Host-associated > Mammals > Digestive system > Stomach > Rumen | place: USA: California... | reverse complement strand
CTTCAGTGCCAGTCAGTACGATTTCTTTGCATACTCTTTAGGTACTGGAAATGCGACTACATGGGCACAGGCTTCTGCATTGTCAAATAGCACCTACACTTTGGAAGGTACTAAAGCTCAACTTGCGACTTGTTATATTTCTAACAAGGAAAAAGTGGTGCCATCATCAGTTTCTCCTACTCAGGTTAACCTCAATTTCCGTTCTTTCTTGTCTCAAATAGAACTTAAGTTCTATGAGACTATTCCTGGATATTCTGTAAAGGATGTGACATTCTATTCTTCAGCAGATGGAGTCTCATCTGCAATCCCATATCTCTATACTAGTAGTGCAGCATTACCTATAGGAGGTAGGTACACCGTTAATTTCGATGATGATGGTAAGGCTATACTTTCTTTTGACGCATCGGCAGGCTCAAAGGATTATGTATCAAACCTTGCATTCGGTACAGCCTTGTCGAGTTATGTAACCAAGGAATATAAAGAAGCAGCAGAAGTCGTGTATCTTGGCCGTACCTCTACGGCTGCAACATCGTCTGACCCTATAACAGTTCTACCGAATCCTGATAACGATCAGGCTTTGCACCTCAAGATGGATTTTACACTTCTTTCACGTGATGGTACAGGTGAGACCATTGAAATGAAGGGCGCTACTGCTGTCGTTCCTGCAGCCTATGCCAGGTGGCAGCCCAACTACAAGTACACCTATATCTTTAAGATTAGCGACAATACGAATGCAAAAACTTCTACTATTACAGGTTTGTATCCTATTACTCTTGACGCTGTGGTGACTGATGCTATCGATGGCACTCAGGAGACCATCACTACTGTGGATGATCCAAGCATTACCACTTATGCTAAGGGCGAAATGGTAACAGCTAATAACGAGTACCTCACAGGTTCAAACATCTATATCGTTGTGAACGATGGTACAGACATCACAGCTAATACCGATGCTAAGCTCTATACGGCAGCCATTACTCTTGAAAGTGGAGAAAACCCGAGACCTGCAGCACAAGGTATTACCGAAGAAACTGTAGCCAATGCATTAGCTCATTCTGGTTCTGTAACTGATGCCAATGGAGCTAAGCTGGCAGTTACAGATGTTACTGCTAGTCTGCTGACAAACATTACTGAGATTGCTGCTGCTGATGCTCCCTATGGTCAAGCTATTACCATCGATGGTGTTAAGTTCACTCCTGCAAGTGCTGGTGACTATGTCTTTGAATATTCTATAGCTGCTGTAAATTATAATGCTACAGAAGTTGCTTCTCATAATGCAGCATTAACTGGCGCTTGGAATAGTATCGCAAGTCTTACCGCAGAGCAAGCGGCTGCATATAATGCAAAATTAGACGGAGCATTACCAAGTGATCCTACAACACTAACTACAGATCAAGCAACCGCATATAATGCAAAATTCGTTGCCTTAACAACAGAAAGCGCACTAACTGCAGAACAAGCTGCTATATATAATGCCGCTACTGGTGGTACAAAAACAGAAGGCAACACACTGACAACAGAAGAGGTTGCGTCTTATAATACTGCTGTTGGCGGTACAAAAGCAGAAGGTGGCACACTAACTGCAGCCCAAGCTGCCGCATATAACTCATTATTAACAGGAGCAAAAGCTACAGGTAATACACTTTCTGAAAGTGAAGCAAATGCATATAATGCAAAATTGCCAGGAGCTATTTCAGAATCCGATGTTAAGACTGCTGGATCTAAGCACTACAAGGTCATTAAGGTCGTAGCTGCTTCATAACATCTAAAGAGAGAAAAGTAAATAAGAAAGATGAACAACAACCAAGGAAATAACAAGACCAACAGGACTAGTGGTGCCTACTGGGCATCATTAGGACCTAGGCCTTTCCTGTCCCTGATGATCAACGTTAGGGGGTTGTTGGGATTCATCGGACTGATAGCGATGGCCCTGATGAGCTGCAGTTCGTCGGAAGACGGAAGTGAGCCTATCGTGCCGCCTCAGGAGACTGGTACTCCTATCGCCTTCTCAGCAAACCAAGGCGAGGAGAGTGCAGTGACCAGAGGTAATAGGCGGGCTGGAACGCCACTGAGCGAAACAGGGGTGCACGCCTTTAATGTCTGGGGCTATAAGAGCATGACCTACAGCAATGGCAAATATAGCAACAACCAGACGGTATTCCCAGGGTATATCGTCAACTGGGCTGCCAACAGTGCTGCCTCGACAAGCAGCAACAGCAGTGGCTGGGAGTATGTGGCTCAGCAGACCAGTGGCGATGAACAGACCATCAAGTACTGGGACTGGAGCGCTAAGGCATACCGTTTCTATGCTGTGACAGCAGGAACGCCTAACGAAACAATCACTGGACAAGTCTCGTTCACGATGACGGCAAATGCCTCACCAGTTCGCGAGGGTGAAGGAACAGAAGCGGAGAAGATAGCTGCCAACATCGCTGATACACCGTACTTCAGCAAGCTATGGTTCTCGACTGGCGACCCTGTAGCATACCCAGACAAGCAGTTCGGCAAACCCGTGCAGCTGGAGTTCATCAAGCCCTTCGCGCGCGTGCGATTCCTATTTACTTATTCGTACGAGGCAGAGGGTATCAAGCTGAAGGATCCGGAGTTCAAGCCGACGGACGGCAGCAAGAAGATTGACCTGAAAGGCACCTTTACGGTGACCTACCCGCTGGAGGGAACAGCGACCAGTGAGTCGTATACGCTGACACCCGAAAGCAGTCCTGTAACGGGAGAAACGCTGGAAGCCTTCACTGAGGCGTACATCCCCGAGGGCACAGAGAAGTGGTACACAGTGTTGCCAAACAATACGCAGGGCAGCTATACGCTGTCAGTGAGCGTCAACGGCAAAATAAAGCCTTGTGTGGTGCCTGCACAGTATATGCAGTGGAAGCCAGGCTTCAGCTACACCTACATCTTTAAGATTACCGATAATGGTGGTGTGGAGATTGATATGGTGCAGGCGGCATTTACTCCGTGGATCGATAATGTGAGTGATGAGTATGAAGTGTACAATTGGTAGATTTTAAATTAGAAATTAGTAATTAGTAATTATGATTACCTTGTAAAATTAGGAATTAGGAATTAGGAATGAAGCGTGAAGAGTTACATAGCAGGATTTTAGGGTTCATCGGGCTGACAATCAGCTTGATGGGGCTTATCGGTTGCGCATCGGACGAGACGGCTGAACCAGTGAAGGTGAAGACGGAGGCGGAGGTGCAGCTGACGAGCTATGTGACTGGTTTCGAAGAGGCCAAGGGAGTCACCAGAACTTGGATGCCACCAACGGGCTATAGCACGCTGGATGACATTTCCGATAAGAATATCAGTGTGTTCCTGACCCAGCATCCTGTGCCAGAGAACATGGAGGAAGAGTTCTTCTTCCAGAGAGGTGACAAATGGCTTGTCAGCAAGGAAATGACACCAGCTGGAAGCACCTATTACCTCTACGGTTATATTCCTCACGACCCAAGTATCAAGTCCAGTATTAATCTGCTTACTGGGAAAACATACGCTGACGGTGCCGTGCTGACCTTAAAAAACATGCCAGCCATCACGACAAACGACATCTGCGTCATTGTAGGCGCCAAGAACGGTCAGAGTGCAGACGACGACAATGATCTGACGACTGGACAGTTCGGCTATACATCAGCAGCTCAAAACTTTGTCTTCCTGCTGTTCGACCACCTCTACTCCAGCATTAACGTGCGCTTCAGTGTTGACGAGGAATACAACAAGCTTCGCACCATTAAGCTGAAGAAGTTGGAGTTGCAGGCTCAGGTGCTAACCAACGAATTGACAGGCGACAAAACGCCCCTCAAGCGCAAGACTCAAGCTGTGATAACACTGAAAGGGACAACAGACGGCAGTTCACCCATAGAAAGCATTGCCTTTACTCCCGACGAGACCAGTGGTAATGCCGACGAGCCGTTGTTCGTTTCAGCGGAGGGTCAAGCCCTGTCCACCAGTTTCTCTGACTTCACAGGCAACTTCATGTCACAAGGTGTCAGCGACTTCACCATTCGCAGTACCTACGACGTCTACGACAAGAAACCTGACGGCACTGACGGCAACCTGATTCGCGAGAATTGTGTGGCAGAAAACAAAATTAACATCCTGCAGTTGTTTGCTCCTGTAAAGACAGCCAGCAGGAAAACAAGATATACCGTCAGAATGACTGTCAACCCGACGTACCTGTACGTGCTGTCGGAAGCGGATTTGGATAATCCCAGTATAACAATTAGTAATTAGAAATTAGTAATTAGAAATTATGATTACCTTTAGAAGGTAGAATATAAAGTAAAAGATGATGAGACGCGTTATTACCATATTGATATTTGTACTCCTGAGCACGATAGTAGCACAGGGGCAGGAAACCTCGACTACAGGTGTCAGCATCAAGATTGGTGGTAACGTGTATGGTGGCGGCAACAAGGGTAAGGTTGACGGCAACACCCGTGTGACGGTGAAGGCTGGTGATATAGGTCATACCGATAAGCCAGACGAGGGTCATCCGCTGACTAATCCAAGGGGACGTGTGTTCGGTGGTGCCCGTATGGCCGATATAGGTGGTAACGCCTTTGTCAATATCGATGGTGAGAACGCTACCGGCTATATGGTCATCAACCATGTCTATGGCGGTAATGATGTTGCCGGAAATATCGGTACGATACCTGCGAACAAGAAGATGCCATCGGAGTTGAAAGAGGTTATACCAGAACCGACGGATGAACAATTAACTGAAGCATCACTAACAAGAGAACAATGGAGAGCGGCACAGAAGGCGGCTAATCCTAAGAAGAACAACGTTGACAAGACGTGGGACAGCTATGTACGCATCTCTACGGGTACTGAGAAAACATATATCGGCCAGCTCTTTGGCGGTGGTAATGGTGAGTTCGAATACACTGATAAAAACGGTACCCCCTTCCAAGACGAAGACGGTAATTATCTCGTCAAAGAAGGCAATACCGTCATTGCTAGAAGTCAGACACCATTCAATAAGCCTGAACTGGGCAAGGCCTACCTGGAGGTTGTAGGTGGCTCCATCGTGTATGCATACGGTGGTGGTAACAATGCGACGGTAACAGACGAAACGGTGATCTATGTGGATAACCCCAGTACGGTGGTGAACCATGTCTATGTGAAAGCCGACGGTACAGAAGACAAGACTGCTACAGAAGCAAGTCATGAAAATGCCACTGATCTGCTGAGCAACAAACGTTTCTTGGAGATGGGTATCAACACCACCTTCTCGAGTCCCAGCAGCGATGAGTTCCAGATTGGTCGCTTCTTCGGTGGTAACAACAAAGCCGAGATGGACATCCGTCCGACGTGGAACCTGCAAGGTGGCTTGATACGTAACCTGTATAGCGGCGGTAACCAAGGCGATATGACCTGTTCAGAGGGATTGCTGTTGGAAATCAATCCTGAATCAACGAATACCAATCCTTTGGTTATCGACTATGTCTATGGCGGCTGCCGTATGGCCAACGTCAGACCAATGCTCGATGGTCAGATTACGACTGTAGACAACCTGTCGGGATACTTCTTCCCTGCCGGATTGTCGGCACGTACGCTGGTACGCGGTGGCGATATTAATAATGTATTCGGTGGTAACGACGTGACGGGCCGCGTCTATGGCGGTAATGCCGTCGGTATCTACACCAGTATCCGAGGCGATGTCTATGGTGGTGGTAACGGTGCCTATCCGTATACTGACAACTGGAATTTGAGGAACAACTCCACCTACGGTGACCTGTATTATGGAGACCGAAAAGGTGAGTCAAGCGGAATTGCAGATGCCTTTGCATCTCTGGAAGCCCTTAACGCCTACCGTCCTAATGCCGAGCAGGTATGTATCCGTTTGGCAGGTACTAAAGCTAAACCCACCATTATCGGTGGTTCGGTGTATTGCGGTGGTAACTGTGCGACCTTGGTTCCTGCCAAGGAGAAGCCGATGGTGGAGCTGAAGATTGGCTCGTATGCCATTGCCGACAGGGTGTTCCTTGGTAACAATGGTGAAGGTATGGTGGATAAAGACATCCTGAAGCATTATAAATATTATGTGGATGATGATGGAGATGTCGTCACATCTGATGTAGGCACCTACGATTTCAGTCAAATTGATTTGGCAGCTGATGATCCGCATAACGGTAAGAAGCCATTCGAGATCTATATGGACGGTGCTGCTATGAGCCTGATGCCCAATGTGGTATTCGACCAGGAGAAAGCCAACGGCACTGGCGACCCTGCCACGTATATTGGATACACCTCTCAGATTGGTTCGTTCTTCTGTGGTGGTAACGTGGGTAGTATGACCTATCCGAACAAGATTGACATCACCTTCGACCGCGAGCTCATTGTTTACGACAAGGTGGTGGGTGGCTGTAACAATGCCAATGTGTCTGTCATCATGGATGGTGAGACCCCATTGAATACGGCATATAATGGAGGTGTGCTCGGTACGACAACCGACGGCAACAAGCTGGAGCTGACCTTCAACGGTCTGAAGATAGAACCAAAGCGACTGTATCAGGCTTTACCGAACTTAACCAATCTAATAAAGGGCAATACCTATTACACCTATGACAACTTCATGCGTGTCTATAACCCATTCAAGGCTACAGGTTCCGAACCTGACGCAGGCACTACAAATACCGACGGTAGCTACAATGACTACTATGAATTAGGAAAGGAACTGGAATGGAATACGGTGAAATGGGATACCAATAGGAATATTTTCATGCAAACCGACCAAGGTAGCACTGAGAACCCTGAAGATGATAACATCCGTCGTCTGCAAGGCGGCAACATCTATGGCGGTTGTTTCTATAGCGGTCACATTGATGGCAATGTGGTCATCAATATCGAGGCTGACCTGATGGAAAAGGACAAGCTGTTTGCAGAGTCCACAGAAGACGATAAGGGTAAGTATTCTATTACTGGCGATCGTAGGACAGGTGTTATTCTGGGTGAGCAAAGTGAAGACCTTCAGAATGTGGCCATGTCAGTGTTCGGTGCCGGCTATGGTCAGGACTCTGAGATATGGGGCAGCACCACCGTCAACCTGAAGAAGGAAGCCTATGTCTTCCAGATCTTCGGTGGTGGAGAGAAGGGTATTGTCGGTAAATCTGCACCTTCAGGCACATACACATTGGAACATGAACATCATGAAAACGGTGAAACATCGAACGTGGCCAGACATTATAGTTACGACCCGAAATACAGCACGACCATCAACCTGATGGGTAGTACCGAAGGTAGTGAAAATGCCGAGACAGCTACAACCCAATACATTTTTGGCGGCGGTAACGAGGGACTGATTTGTGGCGACGTCACCGTCAATTTGGGTAATGGTCGTGTCGACGATGATGTATTTGGCGGCTCCTGCAATGCCGACATCTTGGGCCATGTCGAAGTGTATATTGGCGGTTATGGCGACTGGAAGACCGTTGGAACGGGAGCGTCGGCTACCAAGACTTTGGAAATCAAGGTCAAAGGTTTCCCGTGGATAGGTGAAAACGTTTATACCGGTAACGACTTTGGCGGTAGCATTATAGGTAAGGGCAATTACACGAGCCTACTCAGTGCAGAGCGCATGTCAATGGTTTACGATGGCGACAATAGTTCAGAAACTGACAAGACCGCCTTCCGCGAGGACTTGCTCAGTTCCAACACCTTTGCCACCTTTATCCAGGGACGTGTTCAAGATCTCTATGGCGGCAACTATGGTAGTTACGACTACACGGATAACAAATATAGTGGTTTAATGGGAGATCATTTCAAGTATCCCCATTTTGACAACTCCTTTATCTATTTCAAGCCTTTCAACACCCAAGGCAACGAGATTCAGACCATCTTTGGCGGCTGCCAGGGTACAGCGGGTATCATAGAGAACAACTACACGATGCAGGAGCGCAGCTATGTGCTGATTGACGATACCAATACCGACAATCCCGACCGCTATGCTGGCACTGACGTCTATGGCGGCGGTGCCTTCGCTGGTCTGGGTGCTCAGAATAACATCGGTGGCGGTCGCAGTGCTATCGACCTGTTTACCGGTAGAGTTAACAATGTCTATGGCGGTTGCAACCGTGAAGGTATGATCGGTTACAGTCGTGTCAATGTGCCAAGCGGGTCAACCATTCAGGTGAATGCCCTCTATGGCGGCGGCAAGGGATATGAGTATGTGGATGAGGACCACCACGAAGATGGTGCTGATCCATCGCACTACTGCGACACTTACGCCACTTGCATCAACTACCAAAGTGCCGATGCCAGTGTAGAAAACGGTATCTATGGCGGTAACCGGAATATGCGTATTGCTGCCGACACCTATATTAATATCTGCACAGCGGTGAAGAATCGCGAGGGTCTGTTGGGTACAGTGTATGGTGCCGGCTATGGTGACAGAACTGTCTCTGGACGCACCAACATCTTCCTGAATGATGGTGCCCAGGTGAAAGAGGTCTATGGAGGTGGTCGCGACGGTAATGTCTTCAACTTCCCGTCTCTGACGGCATGGCTGGGCGAGAAATTCAAGGAAGCTAGTACTCCTATTAGTGAAATTCCGGTGAAAGTAGCTGCTTACGGCACAAGACTGAGAGCCTTCAATACTTATATCGACACTTATCCCATCAACCTACCCTCGAATATTGGCACATACGTCAATGATCTCGTCCCTGCTACCAATACGAATCCCGATTATCACGCTACCAATACGAATCCCGATTATCACAATACCAACGTTCATATCCTGACGGGAGCAGAGGTGAAGGGTAATCCCAAAGCCACTGGCGGTACCGATGGCGGCTATGCATACGCTGGCGGACTGGGTGTGGATGCTGTCGTAGGCGGCACCACCTATATCGAGCTGAAGGGTGGTACGGTGGAGAAAGATATCTATGCCGGTGGTACGTCAGGTCCCGTTTATGATGAATTCAGATTGGGTACATTCACTGCCGGTACCTATGCCAATATTGAGAGTGGTACCTGCCGTAACGTCTATGGTGGCGGCTGGCGTGGCGATGTGGGCTATGCACAGTACGTCGACGGCAGCAAGGTGCTTTATGAGGAGAAAGACGACAATGGCAATGTCCTCAAGACTCACTATGAACAACGTCCTGACTTTGGCGATGATTGCGCCAACGACATCTTGGGCGAATCCCACGTGACTATTGGTAAGTTAGACGGTGATGACTTCATGAATGGTATCCCCGCCATCCGTCGTAATGTGTATGGTGGCGGTGAGGGTGGTGCCATCTACGGTACAGCCCACGTCACCATCAACAAGGGTTACATCGGTTATCACGCTGTCAACACCAGCACCTCAGACGTGCCCAAATACGAGTTTGAAGAAGAATTGGACGACTACTTAGAGGGTGACAACATGATGAAGAAGCATGGCGGCAATGTCTTCGGTGGCGGTTATGTAGCTAACAGCTATGTGGACAACACAGATGTCAAGATGTATAACGGTACCATCCGTGGTGGTCTGTTCGGTGGCGGTGAGATTGGTCCTATCGGACGCGGTACAGTGAAAGCGGAGCCGCCTACACCTAATAGTGGTTCTGTAGTCGTCAATCATGATGCCCGTATCTATAAGGCCGGCAAGACCCATGTCGAGATGTATGGCGGTCAGGTCATGCGCAACGTCTTTGGCGGTGGTCGCGGTTACGACAACTGGGAAACTTACGGTTGGATGAGTAAAATAGAGCAGGCAACCATGGACTTGAGTTCCAAGGGTTATGTTTTCGGTAACACCGAGGTATTCATCCACGGTGGTAAGGTTGGCACCAAAGATGCAGCCTCCTTTGAAGACGGTAACGTCTTCGGTGGTGGTGACGAAGGCTTTGTCTATAGCGCAACAGGCACCAAGTCAAGCACTGACGGCTATTACTACGGCAGCGACTCAAAATTGACTGAAGACTGTAAGGTGATCATTTCGCCATACTGTCTGAAAAAAGACAAGCTTGACGAGTACGTTACAACTGAGGACTTGAACTATCTTGCAAACGGCGATGCCAGATGGAGCAATCTGGACGAGAATAGTATTAAGACTGGTATTGACATTACCAATGCTGTGTTTGCCGGTGGAAACATTTCAGCTGGTTCCGATAAGATTTCTGTCAACACGACCACGGTGTTCGGTAATGCCACCGCTTCGGTGACTGACGTCTTTGCCAAAGACCTGATTACCATTGGTGAGGATGGTATCGGTGGTCTGTATGGCGACGGTAACCTGACCTTCGTGGATGGCTATCGCGAGCTGAACATTTCGAATTACGGTACAGACTACTATAATCTGAGTCAAACGCTTACATTGGCGGAATATCAACAATTAAGTGACCGTGAGCGTGCTTACTTCGAGTTGCTCTATAAACCAAAACAAGAAAGAACACTCGAATATTACGAGAGCAAAGGTACCCACGTATACCATAAAGACGAACATACTGATGTCAGTTACAAACGTGGTCAGAAACTACCGAATGGTAGTCCAGAATATTCGGCCTTTTCTACAGAAGAGAAAGCCAATTGGTCTGGTCCACATAAGAAGACGTATGGCATCAACGAAAAGATTACCCAAGACGACTATAACCTGTTGTGGGCAGCAGAGCAGCCATACTGGGACTTGTATGGTTTCTGTACGCTGTATGCCGGACGTATGATCAACACCATTCAGCGCGCTGACTTCTGCGGTGTGTTTGGTAGTCGCGTCGTGATGCGAGGTGCTCAGGACCGTGTGCCCAAGACGGTAGACTATACCGAGTACACCATCAACCGTGTGGGTGAAGTATCGCTGAACAAGCAGTACAATCCGAACTACTCTAAAGAAACTGATGAAAACTTCGATACTTATGGACACGGCAACTACTTTGGTATCTATAATGTAGTAAACTATCTGGGTGCCCTGACATCAGACGTGTATTTTACGGACATCAGAAAGACCGCTAATTCGGACTACCAGACCACCTTTGAACTTGACGACAATACATATGAATACGGTAAAACGGGTGCCACTTACGAGAATTGGAAGAAAGCCAATCTGGGCAACCGCAAGCGTAACAACGGTTCAAGTCCCAACGAGGTGGCCCTCGCCTCTGGTGTATGGCTGGAACTCGTGGATGAATCGACAGAGTCAAAACCCAACAAGGAAAAAGTCTATGGTCCTATCACGGGTATTGTTGAGCTGACGCTGATTAACGTGTCACCTGGCGAAGGTGGTGGATACGTGTATGCCAAGAATCTTCACGGAGTACGATCTTCATCTGGTGAGAACCAAGTTACCCTTGCTGCCGCCAATGATGGAGCCCGTTCATGGAAGATGTATGATTACGGCACTTCAGACATCAATTGTAAGATGCAGACATCGGGTAACTTCGTCAACTCAACGAAACGTATCATTGACGACTGTTACCCACAGAACGGTGCTTATTACAACCGCGAAGGCGGTGAAAAAGAAGCACCTGCCCACTATTGGTTTATCCGTGGTGACTACTACGTCTACGACCAGTATATCTCTGCCTACACCGGTTCTTCTCAGGCCTACGCTGAGAATGTCAGCATCCCGCTGACCATCACGGCTGAGTCGCAGGGACGACTGCAATTGGTTCAGGTTCAGCCTAACCTTTATGCTTACTGGTCTGACATTAATCAAATAGAACAGACATACAGAAGCCAGTCAGACCCTGAAGCCATCTTGGTAGGTGGAACCACTTATAAGCTGAATGAGCCGATTTCCTATTGGGCATGGTCACACCTGAGCACCACAGAGCAGAGCTTCTTTACAGAAGAGACATGGGTGTGCAGCAACGATGCGACCTATAACAATATAGCGTATAAGAAGGGCGATGTCTATAGACAGCGGCCTGCAGACATCTATGTTTGTAAGGAAGCCATCACTGCTATAGGCACTGATGATCAAACAATCACCTATCCTAAGGGAACCGTCCTGACAAAGGATGTATACGAGGCTCTGACTGAAACAGCCAAGAACGACTGTGCTGCCGTCTTCAACGTCAGCAATGCTGTCAACCACGACAATGGCTTCCTGTTGACCTTCGACTGGGACAACCCAGACGTATGGAACGATTATTATCATGATAAAAATGGTTCGAAGACCTATCATGCATCTTCCACCACCTTCGACGATAATCTACATGTTACCAGTCCGTCGTTTAAGTTTAACGCGACAGGTTCTTCAGCTAAAGTGCTTGGTCAGAAGAGCTATGCAGTTGGAGATGTCATTGATGCCACAACTTATCTGTACGAGATTGATAAGATTGCAGCACCTGATCAGAATGGAGTGATGGTTTCAAAGAAAGACCTGCAGGATCATGATCTGCTTGAAGATGCAAGCACTCAGGCTCAGTTCGACCAGGTCTACATTGCCATCACCGACCATAACTTCACTGCTGGTGGTGTGGAATATGTACCGAATGCTTGCATTTCGGCAACAGTATTTAGTAAATTGTCTCCTGCAGATCAGGCTAACTTTAAAGCTGGTAAGCTTTGTACCACGACCTACGAATACACAGTAGCCGACAATTCTCATTATATTGTTGCAGGAACTGTTATTCCTGTAAGTACTTACGACGACTTAGGTTCCGATAAGGACAAGTTCTTCAGCGATGGTTATATCTGTAAGCAGGCTGGTCTATGGGGTGGTACCGTCTTTAACAGCGGTCAACACTATCCAGCCATCAATTTCAGCAACCTGTCGAAAGACGAACGTGGCAACTTCGTCTACAACTATGATGCTCTCGACTTGTTGGTAGACCCGAACTATGATAACGACATGTCAATGTACGACAAGCCTAATGCTGATCCTATCTATTCTAAGAAGCAGTCCATTGACTACGAGGCTACCTATACCGGTGCGAGCAATCTAGATCTTGGAAAAGGGAAAACTATTGATGTTAAGTATTACGATAGCGTTAGTAAGGAGTTTAAAAATGCCACAAGAACAAGGTACGTTGAAAATGGCGACATCCTCACGAACACGCAATACGAGGCACTCGTGAATGAGGCTATCAACTATACGCCCATTGTCGTTGATCCGAAACATGAGCCTGACACCACTTACTATGTGGTGAGGGAAGGCTTCCAGATTGGTGACAAATGGTACTCGGAAGGCAATCAGATGACGTATGCCGTCTATGATGGTCTGTCATCAACAGATAAAGCAAAAGTCGATCCGGTTACGTTCTTCTCACTGACTGGTTCAACGAATAAGGTCACTGACATCCAGCGCTACTATTATTGTACGAATAGTTATCCTGCCATTACTGCTGTTAAAGATATTAAAGGTAATACACATGCAGTAAACTCTACTGTCACCGTTGGTACCATCATTCCAGAAACGGGTAACAACCTCGACGGATACGCCAATCTTGTCAACCAGCAGAGGTATTTCAGCATCAATGGTAAGACACCGACCGAGACCTCTACGCTGTATGTGGCTCGTGATATAGATATCAATGATTTGTCGCAAGACAGGATTATCACCGTGGTCTACC
>Ga0326512_10002538_pt1 | contig 13520 bp, 11 predicted proteins | sample 1_2617_0518_D_FD_203652 | JGI IMG/M metagenome (GOLD analysis project Ga0326512, IMG submission 203652) | Bovine rumen microbial communities from UC Davis, California, United States - 1_2617_0518 | ecosystem: Host-associated > Mammals > Digestive system > Stomach > Rumen | place: USA... | reverse complement strand
TAAACTTCCGAACACGCGACCCACGATCCGCTCACCTTGATGTACGCCGTATCTTTTTCTCCTTGGCTACCGATTACAACTGCAATCGTTGCGTCTCCAGTAGTCATAAACGTGTATGTATAGTGGTCGATTCCAGAACCTGTCGAATAGACAACCGTAAGAGTTATTCCTAAAACCAATCCACCGTAATATCCAACCGTATGCCGCACGGTAATGTTCGATAAATCGGAATACGAAACACTTTGATTTGCTTCCACAGTTATGATGGAGTTTGATGTGCTTGGAAAGTCAACATCTTCGCTAATCTGTGTGCTGCCGTTGTAGATTGCAACGCTTGAGACGTGCGTAGAATCAATCGTACTGCTTTCACGGTGTCCGTAGCATTTTGCACTTACGGATTCGATTGTCGATCCGCTCGGTATTGCCGATAAGTCGAACGAATATGAAGCATATCCTATAGTGTATGCATACATGTTCGAGGACGTGCCGCTTGACGAAGGGCTTTCTGCACTATGTCCGACCGCATATTGCGCATACGATGATCCGCTCTGTATGTCGCTTGTCGTAACATCGTCTGGCGTAGTGTATGCCGTGTCTCCAACGCCGTGTGATACAAGTTGGCTTGACACATCTATTCCGTTGTTCGTGACAGTTACGGTATCGCTCTTGTCTGTCGGAGTGATCGTCAGCGTGTATTCTTCGTCCTCGTACATCGAGGTTGCTCCGCTCGGTGAAATCGTTCCGTTTCCAGTCAATGTGGATGTAATCGTGCAAGAGACTGGGACGGTGTAATCTACTTCGATCTCTGCGCCGTAGATGTACATGTAACCCGTCGTTCCGCTCGAAGATTTACGGCAGTTGATTCGGATTCCGAAGTTCGATCCGTACCCTACAATATCGTCAAAATCAGCCGATAATCCCGTAAACGTATGTACGGTTGCTGTCGTTGTGATAACAGAGCATGAGCCGTTGATTGCGCTTGATCCATTCGCAAGGTAAGGCTTGTACGACGTTGATGTTGTAATTCCGCTTTGCCTTGCTTTGAGTTTTATTTCAAAGCTGTTTATGATCGCGCCGCTCGGAATAGCCGAAAAGTTGAATCCGCGAACGTAAACATAGTAAGAAGATGTTCTGGAAGCTGTGTTTGTTACTGTTGCGTAGGTGTCGCTATCCGTGTTCGTGTACATGTTGGATGCATTTGACACAGACAGATATGACGAATTTGACACGGCGTATGTACTTGGAACAAGTCTTATTGTTGCCATTACGATACCACCTTCAAATAAATGTCTCCATCATTTCCCAAAGAAGCAGATGGTGTGCCGCTTCCCGTGTAGTACGTTTGCACAACTTGCGTTCCAGTAACCTTTGCGCCGTTTACATACGCCGTTGCACCAGAATTTATTTGCGCCGCCGTTGCGTTTGCATCCGTAGTCGTAATGTATTCTGCCGGAATCGCAGCAATTGTTTGCGTACCAGTCAAGTACGTCCCGCTTGCAATCGTCTGTTGAGATTTCGTCGGAGTTATCGTTGCCGCAGATTTCCTTGTTATGCCGCTTCCAACGTAAGTTGAGCTAATAGCGCCAACCGTGACTTCAACTTCTCCAAGACCTGTATATCCGTTATCTGCTGTTACAGATTTCGTTTGTGTGGATTCCGTTGGAGTTATAGCAACCGTTTTATTCTGATTATTTATCGTTGTAGTCGGAACGTTTACCGTTACAGGACTGTATGCAGTTCCTGTTGGGGCTGTGTAAGTTCCGTTTTCCGTGACCTCTAACGAATTGATCGTTGTGCTACTTGACGAAGCCGTTCCGACAATTGCTTCTCCTAAAGCGTTGTGCGCTGTATATCCTTGCAATAATACAGACGGAGATACGGTATCTCCAGCAAGGCTTACCGCAGTTATCGTTCGGATTGTTCCACCGTTTTCGTCAAGCGTGTCAACGACCGATATTGCAGAACCAGCTCCAACAGGAATAGCCCTTATAAGGTCTGGTAAATCGTCTATTGTGGCGTTTGTCGGAACAGTAACGCCTTTTTCGGTAACAGCATCGAAGGAATCATCACGAGCATCAAGTATTCTATTGATCTCTGTCTGTATGTTCGTCATTCGTTATCCCCGATCACTATTTGTAAATTTTCTTCAAATTGCGGAAAGTGCCGTGTAAATATCGTCCGTCAGAGATACCGTTCCGCCGCTTGTATATCCAGAAGGTACTGCGTAGCTCAACGTTGTAAGTCCGTCAATCGACCCCGTAATTGTTCCGTTGTTTACCATCGTACCCGTTGTTTTGACAGCGCTTCCTGTCTGGGAATCGTATGTATAAACAATTTGTCCCGCAAGAACGTCTGCCGCAGAACCAGTCGCATCCGATGTGTTTGCGTAGTTGCTCGGTATCGGATTGACCGTAACTTTTGATAAGACTTTCCCCGTAGACGGTGCAATATTCTGCGAAGAAGTCGATGGTGTTGCGCTCTTTTCTTCCAGTACGATCCCTACAGAACCGAGTCCGTTGTGATATCCGAGAGCTATATCGAACTGCTGATTGTTCGCTGTCGCATCGAGCGTCTTACTAACAGCTCCGTTGTTAGGCATAGTGCCTGTAACTTCTGCGCCAGTAGCGTCTACAAAAACGTCTCCTGTCAGAACATGGGATGCTGTTGCAGTTACGCCTGTAACATCTTGGTAGTCCGCGGGAATCGCCGCAACCGTAACTTTTGATAGGACTTTCCCCGTTGTAGGAGTAATATCTTGGCTTGCCTTTGTCGGCGTTGCGCTCTTTGTTTCAAGAACGATCTGTACTTTTCCAGAACCGTTGTGATAGCCCTTCGGGACTGTGTACGACTGATTTCCTGTTGTTGCGTCAAGCGTTTTAGAAACAGCCCCTTGGTTCGTCATCGTACCAGTCGTGTTCGTTCCGTCTGCCGTAACGATGACCTTACCCGCAAGAACGTCTCCCGCCGTTGCCGTGACAGCCGAAACGTTTTGATACGCCTCTGGGATCGGAGCTACCGTAACATCCGACATACCGTAATAACCGCTGTCTGGCGTTACGTTCTGTTGCGATTTTGTAGGAGTAACAGACTTGCTTTGCAAGGAATAGTTGCCGCCACCCGCTACGCCAGAAACAGTTCCAGAGCCGTTGTGGTAGCCTTTTGGGATCGTGTAAGTGTCGCCTTCTTGAACGGTAGCTGTTACAGCGCCGCGATAAGTAATCCCATCGACTTCCGTAGCAAGAGCATCGAGCTTGTCAGTAGAAAGACCAAGCCCAAACTCAATCATCTTGTCTCGGATTGTATTTCGAGCAGTATTTAGTCTGTCTATCTCTGTTGCAATATTTGTGTTAGGCATATTTTTTCAATCTTCTCCTTATATTGTACCGAGCAGAATGGCAACATTCCCTATTTCTTTCCAGACACCATTGCTCGAAATCGGTCTGTTGTCGGACTCTATCGCATCGTCTACAACGTCAACAGAAACCGTATTTGTTTCTGCGTTGTACTGCAAGCCGTTGCCCCATTCGTAGCTTTGCTTCTCCGATATTTCTTCTGTTAGAATAACGCTTTTCCAATGTTCGTCGTTCCATTCCTCTGGCGTTTCTATAGGAGCTATACAAACGTAGAGTATTCCTTGGTAAAAAACGTTATTCCCGACTGCATATGTTTCAGAGGAATTGTATTCTCTTGCAATGCTTCTTGTGAGCTTTGAAAGATCGCTTGTCGCTTGTGCATCGTCAATGCTGTGCTTTTCTCCGTTCAGAACGATATATGAAACATCTTCCGAATACGACGCACTCGACGTTCCTTGCGTTTCATCCGCTTGTTCTTCCGTTTCGGAATCGCTCGTTTGCTGTGCAAGTTCTTCATGCAAAGCAATGTACTCGTCTATCGTGTAGCTAATTCCGTTTATAACGATGTTTTGCAGTTCTGGATGCTCGGATTGCAAGCCCAAATATTCTTCTAACGTGTACTGTTTTCCATCGAGAACGATATTTGAGATTTCGGACATAAAATTTATGCCCCCTTAATCTTTCTGAATAACGCCGTCCTTGATATTAACTTTACGAGAGTTAATATAAATCGAGTTCCCTTCGATATATACAGAGGAATCGGTTTGAGACGGGTTATCGTTTGCTACGCTGATAAGGCTATCCCAATCTTTCTTTGGGATGTATTTCAAAGCATACAACCGCTGTTCATATGCCATGAGTTCGCTCGATAACTGCAAGCCGAGTTCTTTCATTCGAGACGTGTTTGCACGTTTATCTTCGGCTGTTGCAGAACGCGGAGAAAAAGTTTTATCCGTTATCGGGTTCAGCACATTCAGAAATGCGTTTTCCATACGGTAATACCAATCGTATGCGACGCATAGACCAAGGATTCTTTGCTGTGTCGGGTCGAGCGTGTTGTTGAAAATTCCGTCCGTATAGAAATCGAAATCTATCTGTTCCCCAACGGATTTACCTTCTGCAATTGTTACGTTTCCAGAAGTTTTATCGTATGTGAAGTCCGTAATCGGCGTGTACGTTACTCCGCCGCTATCCGATACGGAAATTGTTCCAACACTACACAAGTCGAAAACCTTCATGCCAGTCGCAACTGTGAGCGGGAACGTATCTTCCTCTTGCACGACATAGCTGTAGTCTCCGTAAACTGGAAGCGTGTACGAAAGAAAAGATTGAATGTTCGGCGGTCTATTAAAACGAGGTACAGCAGCAATCAAGGCTTGCGACTTTGCCCGGAAAAACTGTGCTGGATTAAGCGCAAGTTGCTCTTGCCAACGTACATCGTCAATAAACTGCATAGCGTACTGCGTCAGTACGTCCGAAAAAAGCGTTCCCATTGATTGCTCCTGTTCTGAAAATTTAAGATATTATTTTATGCTCGTCCTTCAAGCTCCGCGTTCATGCTCTCAATAATCGGCATGAAATAACCTCTCGGACAGTTATTGTCTTTGCTATTTTCGTTGAGCTTGATAACGGTTTCGCGCTTTACAAACGGTGAATGTCTCTGATATGCTTCCAGATACCGCTGTGCCACCATCATCTTGTTTCCGTCGCAAAGATTCGGATAAATCTCCAAAATCTTATCGCCCATCTCAATGATCTTGTCGAACGCCTTACGATCAAGAACCTCTCCGGGCTTGTAGTTTACGCCGTATGCTTCGCGTTCTTCTTCAGTCAAACCGTCAAGAACGATCAGCCACCGCTTGTCCATGAAATAACGGCATTGCTCGTCCATCATGGAAGTGAACTCAGATTTGGGGACATAGAACTCTCCACGCTTTCCTGTCACAGAGCCGAGCCGTCCGCCCTGTCCGAACATCACCTTGTTATCATCCGCAACCTCTGCTTGCCACAGGAAGTGGATTTTTTCGGTGGATGCGGGGACTGTAATGACTTGCGGTGTCTGCATCGTCTGCATCGTCGCCATCATCTCAGCCATCTGCTTCTTGTACGCTTCAATCTGCGCTTTCAGAAGCTCCAATTCGTCGTTTTTTGCGGGTTCTTCGGTAGTTTCTTTCGCCTTGGCTTCTTCAGCCAATTTAGCCGCTTTACGGGCTTCTGCGCGAGCTTTCTTTTCTTCTTCTGTGAGTTTAGTAGCCATATACATTTCCTTTCTCAATGACTGCTTTTTTGCACTTTTCAAGTGTGGAGCAGAAATTCGGACTCGAACCGAAAGTCTAATGATTACAAATCATTTGCATTGCCGATTATGCTATTTCTGCATTGTGTGGAGAGGGAAGTGAATCCCTCTCCGTTTAAGTGCGTTTTTGTGCAGATTACTGAACGGTAACGATACCGACCTTGGACTGGAACAGCGCGATAGCGTCAAGCGAAATCGTGATGTTGATAGCCAGTTCCATGTCACCCGCCTTGGACGGATCAACTTCGAGCTGAATCGGAGTGTCCTCGTTATAGGCGATAGTGAGCGGCTTGTAGCCGTTACCCGCAAGCATGTAAATCTTGCTCTGATCGAGAACGGTTTCGACCGCGCCAAACTGCGTGTTCGGGACAACCGCATCGGTGATCGGCATGAGGCGAACGCCCATGAACTCTCCGAGGTAGCCAGTCTGCGTGTAGTCAGCGCCGAGCAGAGTTGCGATAGCCGCATCCATGTTGACGTTGGTAGAACCAGTCACGTTCGCCGGAAGAACCTTGGACAGAGCAACTGCGCCACCGATAGCAACGAGGTTGGAAATCGGGGTGTTGTTCAGCGCGGAAATCTTGTTCGCAAGAGTGACCCAGTTCGGCGTGTTGAACGTGTACAGGAGTCCCGACGGAACGAGCGCGGTGTTACCGAGAGCAGCCCGCATCGTGGAGTTCCACAGAGCAAGGGTCTTGCTGTAGATACCCGCCGTGATGTTGGCGAAGAAACGTCCGAAGTCAACGTTGTTGCCGACGAGCTGCGACCACTTCGCGTTGATCTGCGCGGTGCGCGGCTGCGGAACGAGTGTGTAGGTCTTGCTGTAGAAGCGATTACGCGGCACGGAACGGGCAGCGCCCCAAGCAGAATCTTGGAAGATCGGGATATCACCAGAAGAAATCTCAACTTCGTAGCTCTCACCGATGCCAACGGTAACGGTTTCAGCAAAGATGCCAACCGCTTCGCTGTACACAGCGGGGATGATCGGAGTCAGAACTTCACGGTAAATACCCATCAAGGTAGCAAGGAAGGTCTGATTGTTGCGGAAGTTCGCTTGCAGACGCTTGAACTCTGCGAAATCTTCGGGAGCTTTCGTTCCGTTTTGGAGGCAAGCGATCTTAGCCGCAAACAGGAAGTGGTTCTCCTTGAAATACTTGTTCAGAGTTGCATATTCGGAATCGCTGATACGGCGCTGTGCGTTCTCCGCAAGACCAAGAGCCTTGTGCAGATTGTTCGTGCCACGAGCAGCATAGTCGTAAGCAATTGCACGACCCGCCGCAACGATTTCGTCACGGTCGTTGTTCGTGCCGTTCACGGCGAAGATATCGTCGGAAATCGAGTTAAAAGACAGTTTAGACATAGTGTGTTTCTCCTTTCAGATTACGCGACGTGCTTTGCAACAACGTCAACGTAACCGAACGATGCACCGTTTCCTTCAACGAAGTTGCCAGTGCCACGCAGTTCAAAGTAGACAGCACCCGAAGTCTCCGGGGCAGCAGCAGCGGGAACGAGCAGACCATTAGCAATGGTGAAATAGGTGTTCTCACCAAGCGCTGCGGACAGGTTGCCGATTCCGAAGCGATAGACGCTCTGACCGTCGAAGTCAATACGGGTGAACGTGCAAGGACGACCGAGCAGAGACGGCAGACCAAGGGTTCTTCCGCCAACCGCGAACTTGTTGCCCTCGTCATCTTCGAGGAACTGAACATCGTAGGTATTGCAAGCGTAGATGACTTCGTTCATGTCATCGGTTGCAGCAGCAGCGCCCATGATCCAAGCGTTCTCGTTGTACACTCTCGTGCCAGAGGGATTGTCATATCCCTCGTTTCCGAGCCGTCCAGTGCGCTTGCAAAGCAGACCCGCAGAAGCAACCGCATCCGCGCCGCTCTCTTGATACAGACCCGCAATGTTGATAAGGTCATCGAAACGACCATTCGTAATTCTCGGCTCAAAAGCCGTTTGTGCGATCTTTGCCATTAGTAAAATCTCCTTTTACTTGCTGTTGCGAAGCGAAGCCAGAATTGCTTTTACTCCGCCTTCCGATGCTTTCTTAGCACCGTCTTTGTCCCAAACGAGAACCTTGCTGTTCTTAGCAATCTTTTCCTCGTTGTATTTCTGAGCTTGCTTACCGCACTCCGCATACACAGCGTTCATAGCGGCTTCTTCGCCAACCCACTCACCATCACAGTTCACGCAATCGTCGTATTCGCCATCGTCGATATCCTTATCGATATCTTCCAGAACTTTCGCATCAACTGCGCACTCGGCGCTCTCGTTGTACTTTTCCAGAGCGCTCTTTGCTGCCGCCTTAGCCGCTTTCTTGCGACGAGCGGTTTCAGCTTCTTGCATTGCTTTGAGGTCTGCTTCGGCTTTCGCTGCACGTTCTTCTGCGTTCTTCTTTTCATTGGAGAGCGTAACGACGTTCTGCGAAAGTGCGCGAACCATCTCAAAAGAATCGACAGGCACAGAACGTTCTGCGTCAAAGTTCACAGCAGAATTGACGCTCACGCTCTTAATGCGCTCCGGCAGAACGGTTTTTTCGCCGTCAGCCATCACATAGCTGTAGGTCGAACCGTCATCCGACATGAGGCATACGAGCGTTTCGTTCTTGTCCTCGTCGTGCATAGCGGACAGCACTTTGTACGCCGTGAAGTACGTTTCTTGGAGAACCGAGCATTCTCTCGGATTAAGAATAACCATTCCGTTATCTCCTTGTTTTTCTTTCTTACTATTTGCTTTGTTGGCTTGGTCGCTTTCTCGTTGCTCATAAGAAGCGGCTTTCAGTTTGGCTTCTGCGAACTCGTCTTTGAGCAACTCAAGCGCCTTAATCGAAGCACTCGGAATGGCGGGTTGCACATCATCGCCTAATATCGTGACACCCAAACCAGTCCATTTTGTGAACACTTCAATGTCGCCATCCTCGTAGGAATCTTCAACCATCGTCTCTGCCGAAACGTCCATCCGCCCTGTTCGGATGATCTTATCGACCAACTCCGGCGCGTAGAACTCCCACAAGCGTCCTTTCGCCACAAGCCATTTCTCTCCGTCAATTTCTTGAATGGAGAAATCGTCTTTATCTACAGACAGCGCACCTACTATTCTTTCTGCGGTCGCGTCGGTAAAACTGTAATATTTCTCGCCAGTCTCCCTGTTCGTCTTTTCGCGCATGTTGTGACCGTCTCCGATCTTCCCATTCACAAACGCACACAGGATCGGCTGTCCCAAGAACGTTTCGTAGTATTTTTCAAGATTTTGGTAGTCCCATCTGTTACGATTGACTCCCTCTCGCATAACCTTGATTTCTACCGCGAACTCGTACTGGTTTATTCGTTGTAGAACGATAAGCGTTCCGTTCGTTTCCATCTTTTATTCCCCCGCATCAATACTTGCTTCTTGTCCTTCGGTTTTATCGCCGTCGCCCATTTCACTCGTCGGTCTGCCACCTTCTTCGACTTGTGCTTGCGGAGGCAAACTTGTTTGCGCTCTCGGTGGCAAGTTGCTGTCGCCTTGCTTCATCGAGTAGCTGTTCACAAGCGGGATTCTCTTATCAAGCACACCGCTTGCTACGACGGCTTCCGATACGGCTATATCGTCCAAAATCGAATGACCCATCAATGCGTCATATCGTAACGTGTCAATCAAGATTCCGAGCGTCATGCCCTTCCGAGCATCTTCCAGTTCGGCTTTTTCGGAGAATACATTTCCGAACATCTTGAACTGCCAGTTGTATTTCAGCCCGATATCGCTGTACAGATGATTCATCATCCTTTCAAATGTCCGATAGATCGGCGCTCCGTATTGCGATTCGATCTTAGCTGCATACTCGACCATTCCCGCTCTCGGCTCTGTGCTTAACGGCAGCAGACCGTTTCCAGATTTCATCATCGTGTATGCGTAACCCTCGGACGAAATGTTCTGAGCGTTCGGTGCTTCGGCAAGCTGTTCGAGTTTCATGTTCTTCAATGGCGCGGCGTAGAAGCCGATTCCGCTCGTGTTGTTTTGGTACATCATCTGATACCAAAGCGCTTCAAAGAACTGTCTGCCACTCGGAGACAACTTGTACGCATCTTCCATCTGTGAAGTAACGTTGTCTTGATACTCGATTTCTCCGTGTAGAAGTGCTACAAGTGGGTTAGCCAAAAGTTCAAGTTGCAGATTCTCGTATTGGGAAATCTGCGCCATGCTAAGAATCAAACCCGCAAGGGGAGAAATCACGTCACGAGCAGAATCATCGATCTCAAACGTCCAAACAGCGTCGGCGGGAAGCGTTACCCAATAGAACCATTGTCCGTTCTGATAATAGATATCCGGGTTGCCAACTGCTTTCCGCTTCATCAGCTCTTGCGCTCTCGTAGCCATAGACGAGAACACCACGGTTGATTTGCCTTTTCTGCGCTCTCCGAACTCCGGCTCAACAACATCGAAAAAGTCTCTCGCATACGGCAAGAACAAAGAACCGAATTGGTTGATAGATGTTCCGGGCTTTAGGAAATACATCATGTCAAAGGCAATCGTGTACTTGCTTATGTTGTTGTAGCCAACGATCTTCAGCCAGTCTTGCGGAAGCTGCTGCAAGAAACAGTAGTTGACCGAATTATGCGATCTGTCGATGCTCTTACGCAGATAGTAGAAAACCTTTCCGTCTCGCATAGCCATCATTGTGGCTTCATGCGCAGATTGTTCGGGATTGATTTCATCTTTGATCTTCTCAACAAGCCGCCACTCACGCATAAGCTCCTTCGACTTCGCATCTTCCGTCTCAATGTATTTCGGATGCGTATAATTGCGATAAGTGAGAATGTCAGCCGTTGTTTTAATCAGCTTGAAGAACGGATATGCCGTCCATACGAGCGAATTGCTAACTTCACGAAGCGGTCTTTCGGAACTGTTCGGAGAAAGAAGGAAGTTTACAATGTCGTTCTTTCCGTAGCTGTGCGGCAACGTGGAAATTGACTTAACACGGTCGTTCTGTGTCCACGGGTTTGCAGAAAACGAGTTGAACAACTGTGTCTGCGTAACAGCGTTTACGAACTGTTTCTTTGATAAAGATGGGTAGCTTTTCTCTACCGCACGGAAAAGGCTGTTAAAAGAAGCGTAAGCCACATCTTGACCGATATTCTGTTCCGAAACAATTTCGCTCATTCAGAGACTCCTTCTTTTTCTGCTTTCTCGATTTCTTTCTTGATGTTTTGGTCTAACTCGACCATGAAATCTGCAAATGATTTTTTTGCTGAATCCGCATGTTTTTCTGCAAACTCGCTCAGAATTGTCAAGTTCGTCTTTGCAAGCCATTCCGCGTCGCTCCGTGATAGAGCATCAATTTGATCTGCCTTTATTTCCACAGCGTTTTTTGGAATTTCTTCGCAATACACGAGAATGTAGTCTGGAGTAATACGCTGAAATCTGTAACCACACGCAAGGCGAATATTTTCATCCGTTGTCTCCAACGCGGACAAGAAATAAACAATTTGTTTTTTTTCGATTGATTCCATCGTTTTTCAATAAATCAGTTTGTTGCCGCCAGTTCTCCAACCGCTTTGGATTCTCGGCTTCAAACCATACGGTAATTGCGGTATATTTGCTTTGCTTGTGGTGCTTTGTCTGCGGGATTCTGGCGAAGCAAAGAACTTCTGCCATTCGCTTTCTCTGTTACCGCCGTTCAATTCCAGTTCAAGGATTTGTGCGTAACGGAGCGCATACTTTAGCGCAGACCACATATCTCGCTGTATGGAATTGCTGATTCTCTTTTCGGATAATCCTGTTCCAGATACCTTCTTGATAAGGTTTGCGATCTGTCCGCAAAGCTCACGGGTTTTTATGTACGGAATCGCTATCGTAGGATCAAGAGAATCGTCTTTGATGTGATGCAGTAATTTGTAAGCTCTTATGCCGTCATGTAGGTTTGCGACGAGAAGCTGTACGTTTCGATGCTCAAATTCGAGTTCCGCATATCGGATCATTTCACCATCGTTATCGTGTATGCCGTTTCCGAAACCGCCTGTCGCCTTGATTGCGTATATAACAGGCAACGCACATGGCTGTTCAAGCTCTGGAAACTCATGGTTTACGCAGCATAGGGGGGGAAGTCCATCTCCAAGGTCTTTGTGCAAGCACTCGACCACGCCTTTTCCGTACTGCCAAGCGTCTATAGCGATATAAGTTCCTTTGCCACCTTCAAGCGTGTATCGATACCATCGATCTTTCAATTGACGCGCTTGTAGCATTTGCTCACGGGGAGGTGGGGAATCGAGAACGTAAACAAGCTGTTTCAAGAAACGATCTTTCTTGTATTCGTCCTTTTGCTCTATCAGCTTCAGAACGGCTGTTGCGCACTTTGCGTTGTTCGCTCCCTCTGCATACGAAACGTCATAGCCGATAACATATCGAACATTTCTGTCTCCGCAATGCCGCGCTTCCATCACTGAAAGAATCTTGGATTCAGTAAGTGTAGAATCTCGAACGACAGGATTTGAGCTTGTTCCAGTCCAAATACTCTCAATCTCACGAAGCTGTGCTTCTGGCGTTTGCTTCACGCGCAAGTCATCGTAGTATTCAACATCTCGGATTCCAGAAAGAACCGCTACGACCCAAGGGATATCAAAGCAAATTGAGCTTTTTCCATCGAGCATTTCCCGAAACGTCGTGTTACGATATTCGTAAGATGCGTTCTGCTGTGTTCCCGCAGATGTGATATACTGCTTTTGAAACTGCGGAAAATATGGATCGTTCTCTCGATTGACCTTCCGTGCTACACGGGCGGTAGGGAGAACCGCGTTTGCGAACTTCTCAAAGTCGAACGCTTTACCGGATTCTTCTTGCGAAACTTCCTCTGCGCAGATTCCGTTACAATCGCTTCCGCGCTCTGCGGAAATCGTAATTGTCGAACCCCATTTTGTTTTGATCTCGAAGCTGTCCTTTGCGTTCGAGATAACTTCCCAATACGATGCAAGACCCGGATATTGGTCTTTGATTGCTTTCCATTTCTCGGTAGCAATCTCAGCCATCTGTTCCTTCGTCGGCGCTGCGTATCGGAACGTAGTTCCGGGGAACAGAATGCCTTGGAGCATCTTTGCCGTCAGCAAGCAGAAAGACTTTGTGAATCCACGGCTTGCCGTAATGAAAGAGTGCTGATAGGAGAAGTACACGCGGATCAAAACTCTTTGCATGATCTCCAATGTGTACATCGGCGTTTCCGCTTCGAGAAGGTCTAACAGCTTATCGGGGAACGCTCTCCAATACGATACGAGCAAGCCCCACGATTCATCATCGAACAGCTCCATCTCGTCGTAGTCAATCTTTCGCTCGACTTCGGCTTTAACGAAAGTTGAATGCAGTTTAGAATATTTATATTTTTTATGAGCCACAGTGCGTCACTCCCTTTTCGGAGGAATAACACCCGTATCTGCCATAGCCTGTCGTTCCTTTTCCGTTGGAATCGCCAAAAGCTCTCCGAAAACATCTTCTATCTGAGCGGATATTGGCAAGGAACTTAGCTCGGATTCTCCGTTGTTTTTGCGCATCGTATTGACAATCGCCATAACAATCGCGTCAACCACATCCGATGATGTGTGATACTGCGGATGATCTTTTGCAAGAATCTCTATCAGCTCTGGCTTACCGACGATCCTGTGGTCTTTGATCGCGCCCTTCTTTTCGAGATTCATAATCAAAGAGTCAATGCGCGTAGCTTCGAGGCTTTTAATGTCTCCCGCTTTCATGGATTCTCGGCTCATAACCGAGTTAATCATGTCGTTATAGCGCTTTGCTCCGGCAGAATCTCCCGCAGCGATACAACGTTTTTGCTCTAAACGAAGTGTACAAACCTCGATAACGCCGCCCTCTTGACGGGATGTTATCGCGTTATTGTAGTC
>Ga0326512_10002537_pt1 | contig 13521 bp, 16 predicted proteins | sample 1_2617_0518_D_FD_203652 | JGI IMG/M metagenome (GOLD analysis project Ga0326512, IMG submission 203652) | Bovine rumen microbial communities from UC Davis, California, United States - 1_2617_0518 | ecosystem: Host-associated > Mammals > Digestive system > Stomach > Rumen | place: USA... | reverse complement strand
CCATGAACTTAGATGCTATGTGTTGGTTTGAATATTTGACCAGGCCGGACACGTGGTAGTCTCCGAACGACTGCAGGGCTTTCCTAGCTCTAACCGCCATGATGCCGTTAGTGCTCTTATCGTGTTTGGTGACTGCGAGGATGTTCTTTCGCGATCTCTCATCTATCTCATCGGTCACGTACCAGAATCTATCGTCACGCCATATTCCCAAAGTAGAACCGTTATAGCTCAATCCGAATATATAGGTCGCGTTTGCGGGTCGTTTGCACGTCTCGAACGGTTTGACGAAAACACCGTCTATATCGAACGTCGATTCAACTCCCGCTAGCATGCGTCCCGATACCGTGTCGTTTCGTTTCTCTCGCGTGTATTCCGCATCCAGCATGTAATGCAATAGGCATGTTTTTCCGTCGTGCCATGTGAACCCCGGTTTCGGGTCGTTGATACCGTATCGGATGAAATAGGGATTCGAGATGTCGCATGCGTTCCCGCAAATGTAGACATGCGGTCTGATGCTCTCATCATCCGCGCGTTCCCTCGATACCGTGTCTACGATCGACGCGAGCGCGATGAACTCGTTTTTAAGATACCTATAGTACTGGTCGCGCCTATCCAGCACACCCTCATCTATTATGATACGCTTGACACGGTCGAACGTGCGTTTCTTTATCTTCTGGTATTGGGTCAACGCTAGGAAATAGCCGATGATCTTCCAATCGGGTTTTTCATCGTTGGTTGGTTTCCGCGCGATGTACATGTGTTTGGAATCGGCCTTGAACACGTAATCTGGAAAATGCCCGTTCCGCTCGATTCTGTCAAAGTAGTTTGCCGACACCGCATCGAGTTCGCTCTTATAGCGCACGATCTCGCAGAACCGAACACCGTCTTTCAGATAATCGCGGATGCACTGTAAACGGAACCCATATGTTTTGCCCATTCCGCGCGGAGTTATGATGATGTTCACATCGGCATCGTAGCTAAGAAGCTTATTCCAATCATAATAGGCCATAGATAACACCCTCTTTCGTGATCTCGTGATATTCGGTTCGAACATCCCTCGAATACTCGCTTCGCATGAACTCGACGTTTTCCATGTTCGCGCGTTTCGTCGTGTCTCCAATCATCCGCCACGCTGGATAGAGCGCGATGGATTCAGGCTCTATCACATGTGCTGCCGTTCCTGTGTGGTCTGTGATGTTCTCGCGTATCCGGTCGTTTGGTTTCGGCCTGTAATGCTGCAGGCTATGCGCTATATCGAACGATATGTTCGTGTTATATCCCATCACATCGAACGCGCTCTCGATGCCCTTATCGGTTGCGACATCATCCAGCACGTCGGTTATGTTCCGCATCCCCTCGACCTGCGATAATCCCGCGCATGTGACATGGAATCTCCCATCGTAGCTGATACGCGCTTTCGGCCATAGTTCCATATGGTGCGTGTATGGCTCATCCGTCTCGACCTCGAACAATCCCAATCCCGGCATCTCGCTATGATATGGGTTTCCGAGTGTGCGCTCGGTGACCATATCGATAGCGCGTGTGGTCGCTTTGTGCAGCGGTTGCAACGCACACAATATCTCCGATTTGCCCGCATGCGTTTCCAGCTTTATCGAATCGGTATCGCCGCCTAGGATGTTCCCCACATCCGATAAAAGCATCATAGCTATCACGAGATGCATCCGCGAACGCCCGACTATGCGCATGCCGTAGGTATATAGCACGGTCTGTTTCCTCGGTTCGCGTTCCTCGAACGTGTCAGCGTTCACGATTGTCTCGCAATCGACCGCTACCGTTCCATCCTCGACGGTGAAATCGGGGCGATACAGATCCATAGCCTGGGTGCCGTATATGCTATTATACATTCCCTTGACGGAGCCATTGTAATAGCGGTTCAGGTCGTTTCCGCTCATCCCGTTATAGTCCTTGCCCTCTTTTATGGCGCGTTTCACATCCGATTTAAGACGGTATAGGTGTTGGCTCTGCAGGGTGATGTAATCAGGTGGGATCTGTGTCGCTGCAGTGCATTCCCCGAATATAGCGGTCATGGAATCCCATTCATACACCTGCGCTATCGACCATAGCTCGTATTCGGTGAGATGCAATATGCAGCGATCCGCGCGGTAGAGTTTCCCGAACGCAAATGTCGGGTTTTCCGCGCGGTCTTTCCATCCGCTCATCTTCAAAGATCTCTCCAGCTGGAATTGCCCTTCGTGATAGGTGTAATCCGATTGTGTCTGGATCTTGAATTTAGCGCGTGGGATTATCGCGATTCCGTCGCGCTCGAACACGCTGCCGCTCTTCAATCTCAATCCGGTGAACTCTATTCTCATGTGGAACGCGAACCAGAACGGTTGCTCAAAATGCTTCAATACCCATTCTAGGCGTGTGCTTGCGACCGATTCCGCGACTCGCTGACAATCTTCGACAGGTGCGTTGAAGAACCGCACGGGTAATCTCATGCCGTTGATGTGCGCATGATGCATCGATGTCACGTCGAGCGAATGCACGCTATGTCGGATCGTCGATGCATACCGTGCAGCGGTGAATGTTAGGCCACCGCGAAAACATGTCTTTCGGAGCGCATATGAATCGAAATCAGGCGGTTTCTCCTGCTCGCAGAGTTTTCCGAACAACCATTCAAGTTTGCGTTTACCGTGCGTTGTCGGAACCTTGACTTGACCGATGCGCGATGCCGCCAACCGTCTAACGATAGAGCTCTTAGTTATGATCCTGAATCCCAGATCTCCTGGCTCTATGAAATCATGTATAGTCCGCAAGTACTGCAGGTACATGATTATGATTATCACGTCATGGGATGCATAGCGTATCTCATCGGATGTGAGCGGTGTTTCCGGTGTGCGCATGAGATCGTAATTCCACGATCCCGTTAGCTTCGGGACGTTCGCAACCTCACCCATTGCATAAAGACCGACCGTCTCCAAATGAAACACATCCCAGAAACGTAATAGAACGGTGTCTCCGCGCATAAGATCCAGCGTGTAGATGTTCGTCGATGTCTGCGCGGTGACGCGCATATCGTAACGCTCCGAGAGCATGCCGATTATCGGCTGCAGGTCGAACATGAGGTTGTATGCGCAGATAACCGGGATGTAACCGCGCGGTTTCGCCGCGAGTTTCACGAGATGCGAGAACCATTCATCGGTATGGCGAAAGAAGCGGACGCGATGCGTTAGCGCGTCATATGATGCGCGGTCGATGTCAACCGACTCGACATCTATGAAAATGTGCAGCACGGGAAACGCTCGCCAGCCGTTTTCCGTCGGCATGTTGGTCGTTTCGGTGTCGAATGCCCCTATGATCTTATATCGCCTCTTATCGAACATCGGCTATCCCTGCAGGTTCATCGGTATGATCTTCAAGATAACCGCTCTGTATCTATCCTGCTCGGCTGTCTCGCTGTCCTCGTCCTCGGTGCCGTGCAGCTGTCTAAGAGCGTCCTGTGCTTCCTCGGTGCTCATCACCGTATTGTAGATGTCATACAGATCGTTCGAGCCGAATGCATCCATGATCGCATCTAGGCGTTCGCCCGTGGGCAAACCCTGCCATGCTTCCTGTGTGAGTCTCATGAACACGCTCACGCTGACGGAATCCATCGTTCCGACCGCATTCCCGCTGTTCGCTACATCCCATCTGAACTGCTCTTTACGACTTAGAACGTTCGGATCTAGGCTTCGTTCCGCTCTACTGGTCGCACGGCCTAGAACATCCAGCACATCGCCCGCATAGCTCTTCGTCTTGCGGTTGTATTTGGCTTGTGCTAGCGCGGTGTCGATGCTCTCCAATTCATCGTATAGAGCGCGTTTGCTGGATGTGGGTCGCGTTAGCTCGCTCTCCAACCGTGTTCGCCGTCGTTCCAGTTTCCTACGCGCGTTCTGCACCTTGCGCGACAATTCGCGCGGTGTCAGGTTCGCCGCCAAGGATCGTATAACACCGCCTATCATCTCATCATCTCCATCGTCGTATTGAACCGGTCTGTCATTTTCCGATGGTCGCACCGGCCTTCTAAATAGCGTTCGCAGTTCACGCATTTCGGTTGCTTCGTGCAGTAATACAGATCGTTCGCGATACGTTTGAGCTGTTCGATCTGTTTCTCATATCTTCGAACCGCTTTGTCGAATGCGCTCTCATCCATGTAATCACCCCGTATCCAGCCGCACCCCGTCAAGATTGACGGGGTGCGGTATCGTGCAATATCGAAGAATTTGTTTAGATCAGGCTGAGCTTCTTGATCGTGTTCCCGTTCCTGAGCGTCTGTTCCTTGCACACGCACTTGATGCCCTGCCCGTTGTTCAGACCGTTTTCGGGATGCGTGGGATCGAACCAGAGCGAGACCATGCGCATAGCCGAATTATACACGCCCTCGGACTGGGAGAAATAAACGGATCCATCCGCATCGATGAGAGCGACGTTAACGCACGGCTTATCCGCAGAGCCGTCGCGGCTCTTTCGAACGCCGGGGAACGTGAGGATATCCACGATCGTGAGCGTCGCACCCATCACGTCGTTGAGGGAGATCGCATCGGAGAGCGCATTATATGCCTTGACCTTCGCTGCAGGATCGGACATGTTGAGAGTGGAGACGAACTCGCCGTTGATCTGGATGGCATCGCCGTTGTCGGTGTTATCGATGGTCATGATGTCGGTAGTCATGTTTATCGTTCCTTTCATAGAATCATTATGAGTATCTTGATTATGCTATAGGCCATTGCTGCAGAGAGCACAACCCAGCCAGTTAGATAGAGCAGGTTGTCGCGCTGCCGCCTATTCATCGATGGTCGTGAGCGGGTCTGTCTGCTTCTCGATGTTGTGATAGCTGCAGATCGCATCGAATGAGATCATCAGGTGATTCGCCATCTGCGCATACAGCTCGCGCACCGTCGATTCATCCTGATAATCGCAGATGTAATCGAGCACCGCATCGAAGAAGATGTTAACGGACTTGTCCATGCTGTTCAGTGCGGTTCTGTAGTATTGCAGACCCTCGATGTTCTCATCGTCGTTGACTATCAGGGTCAAACCTTGTTTCGTCGTTTCCCTTAGCATTTCGCGTTTCCTTTCGTCTAAAGCTGGCAACCGGGTATCTTGCAATCAGATCATAAGCATCACCCCTGGGACTGGGTATCGGGTCGAGCGCGGTTTCGGACATTACATGCAAGATTGCTACGCACGGAGGGGATTAGTTTTGACAGATGCATCCGCGCTTTCTAATCGATGTTAAGGAACAGATCCGTGATGATGACATAGAGTTTCGAGTAATCGTTCGCGGAGATCTGCCTGACCTCGCGATCGAACAGGATGCCCGCATCATTCAGGCAATCGAGCACGTTACCCTTATAGATCACGTTCCCGGATGCTTCGGACACGATGTAGACGGTGTGGCCGATATTAGCGATCTCCAGAACATCCAGCAGGGTGATTTTCCGTCGCTTATCGCTCATCGGTATCACCGTTCCTCTTGAACATGTCGTTGACCATGAACGACACATCTGCGAGAGCCGCATGATATGCGCTCTTATAGAGCATCTCGCGGCTCTTCAGCTCATGAGCGTTCCGAGAACCTGCTCTGATGATTCTCTCATCGGTCATGTCGAGTTCATCGATCGCAGAGCTCAACGCCATGATGATGGAGACGAAATCGAGCGTTCTTATGTCTTGCATTTCCGTTCCCTTTCTCTTAGCTTTCAATCCTGCAACGTTCGCCGGTTATCGATAACCGGCGAACGTCAGAGCGATCGCATACATGCGGATCCATTTTGCGCACTCCAGAGCGAACTCATTATTGCACTCTCTTTCACAATCGCAGATCCCATCGAGGTACGAGATGAACGAATCGAGCCGTTCGGGTCTCTCGGTAAATTGCTTATAATCGCGTGCGGTCTCGACTGCAGTGATTGCAGCATCGATTCCATCCTCTTCGCGATATTTGGTGTGCAGCGAATCGATAACATCACCGATGTACGTATCCATCATTTCTTGCCACTCATTCTTTTTCATTTCCGGCTCCTTTCGTTAACGGTCTTTCCCGTGCCTTTAGTATGGCACGACATGCCGCCTGGAGAACTATACAGATGGTTTCACGATGAATCGATTATTAGCTTGCAAAAGAAAATCCCCGGTGCTAACCGGGGATTTTTCATCACTCATCGTCGTGCTTGAATATCCGCATGAACCGCGCATCGGTGAGTTCCGGTGTTATCTTGCATAGGTTCTCCAGTATCGACGCGATCTCGGTCAGGCATATGAACGCGCAAACCGGGATCTGAATCGGAACCGTGAAACCCAGGTCGATGAACGACAGCGACCATTCGCACACGATGCCAAGAACAATAGCGAGCACGAAACCGCACTTATGATATAGGCCGGTTTTCATCTTCGATGAATCGACGCATTTGTTAACGCATGCAGCGACGAAGCCCGAAACCACATCGAGCGCGATGAACGCGAGCGTGATGATGATTACCATGATATGGATCTCCGGGAATTCCAATTCCATCACTCCAAAATCTCATTGACGCGCTTTTGCACGGCATCGGCGAACCAATCGCCGAGTTTCCGCTTTCGCGCGTCACCGTTTCCCCATTTTCCCGCTATGACCTCGCGGGCGATCTTATCGATGTCGATTGTCTTTCCCACGGTAGCCACCTTATCGTTTTTAGATGCCGTGTCCGCTTTCCCGTTGTAATGCAGGATGAACGACCACGGATAATCGTAGTACGCATGTCTATAGGCTTCGCGCCCTGTCTGATCTCCGACCTTGCCCCCGTATGCGCCTTTATTCTCATTCTGGGAGAATTCAGTCAGAACATCGGGGTACTGGGTCTGGCACATCGCGACATGCGATCCCGGCTTGATGTAGAGATCTCCCGGTTCCGCTAGGAACGACATCGGTTTCTTAACGAACAGACCGGATGCCATGAACACATCGGCCATATTGCCCGTATACGTGGCACCGTCGAGCATATGCGCGTATCTGGTACCCGCTAGCGCGGCTTTCCATGCGGCTATGACAGACGATGAGCAATCATAATCGCCCGCTTTCACCTTCCACGACACCCCGTCGGTTTTACCCGATAGGGTGCCGTGTCCGGTCTGTCCCCAGCGGGAACCGGCGGTCATGGTATAGCCGAAACGCGAATCAGCGCACATCGCCGCATGTATCGCGGCCGCGATCTTCCCATAATCCGCCATATCCGCTACTCCGAATTGAGAGCGAACGGCATGTTCATAGTGATTCGCGCGTTCGCATCGCCCGTGAGCGTGATGGTTGAATTGATGATGTCGCACTGTCCATACACGAGAGTGCGCGTGTTATTCGACAATCCCGCAGGTGTCGTAAGACCCCACGTGAGCATCGCGATCTTATTGGGAACGGTGATAGTTGCCTTTCCATTCGCATCCAGATCGGTGATACCGGTCAGAACCCAACGACCGTTCGAGTTCGTTACGAATATGTTGTTATACGGATTGCTCGTACTTGACGTGCAGTTGATGCGCCTGAAAATTGTTCCGCTCGAACCGCTAAGAGCCGAGAGAACACGCGACGCGATCGCCATATGGCCGGATGCGTTAGGATGCCCGTTTCCACCGAACCACGACGTTTGACCGACCAGCCAATCGAGCGTGTTGATGAACGTCACGCCGGTCTGCATGCATGCGTGGTAGATCTGCTGCACGAGCGCGAAATCGCATTTGTCCGCGCTCTCGACCGCGAACGAAACCCACGTGTTCACACCCATCACGACGATCTGCGATTTGGGGAACAGAACCTTGGCATGCTCGATTACGCTGATGACGGTTGCCTGCAGATTCGTCATATAATTGAAATCGTTTCTACCACCGAAGATGAAAACGTATCTAACGGTATCATTGTCGAATGCGGTGTCATTGGCCGCGCTATCAACCTGCGCGTAGAACTTGGGTGCGGATGGATCGTTGTAGCCGGTGCCGCCAACCGCATAATTGTGCGGATTGAGATTCAGCTGTTGCGCGACCTTGACCCACCACAATTCACTTGCAAGGGCATCATAACCGGTGGTCGAATAGCTATCGCCGATGATAACCATTTCGGTTTGCAGAACGCTCATGCGGTCGTTCAGAAGCGTGATGCGATCGTCGAGCGAGTTATCCGCGAGTTCGCGTGCATCGCGCTCATCCGTGATAAGGCCGGTAACACGCTCGATCTCGCTCTGACGTGTGCCGGTCTCGGTTGCGATCTGGTTGGAGAGACCTGGGATCGTGGTGCCTTCCAGCGTGTCGAGTCTGGTTTCGGCACGTTTTGCAGTCTCGACCGCATTGTTCGCAGCCGTGCTTATGATCGTCATATCATCGGTGATGGTATGCATGCGGGTATCGACCTTGCGCATCGCCGCATTATACTGATCTCGGAGATTCGGTTTATCATCATCCGCATAGAGATCGAGATTATAATACGGGGTGTATTCGGAAGCCATATGATTTCACATCCTTTCATCTAGTTATAGTAATACTGCGGTGCGAACGTATAGGTATGCTCTGGCGTGGTCTTATCGAGGGAACGCGAGATAACCGCAAGCCCCTTGCAATTGAGACCGCATTCCGCGAGTTCGGCGACGGTGACATCGTTCGCATCGCACCAATCGTTGAACTGTGCGATCGTCATGGAATGAATCGTCACATCCGCGAACATATCGCGTTGAGCATCCGCGCTATCGGTGTAGTAACCGTGCTGCACATCCCATACGAGCTGCGAATCTCCGAGTTGGTCGATTAGCTCTCGCAGCTCCGCAACCTCTTTCCGGATCTCCGCGACCTGGCCATCGACGTAATCGACGGTCGCGAAATCCAAATCGGTCACATAGCTATAGAGCCTATCCACGTATTCGCGTAGCCCGTCGAGGTTGCGGTACAGCCACTTGATGAGCTCTTCTTGTGTCGGGATGTCGAAATACGCTTTCGGTATCACCGGCGTGAACATCGTCAGAAAACGGTTAAACGGCCATATGAGCATAATTAATCACCTCGTTTCATCAACTAGAATCCGTTAAACGAGACCGTGGACAGACAGCTGAAAACGGGGCGAACATCGTCTAACAGCATCGCATCCACATCATCGTAGTATTTGACCTTGGCGGCTATATCGAGGAAATTACCGGTCTGCAGCGTCTCCGATTCGGTATCGTTGCCCGCGCTGGCGTAATCCTGATTCTGACCACCTAGCATTGTCTGCGGGAAATCGGAGTATATATGCCGCGACTTATGATAGGTGTCCCCGATCTCCATGATGGAAACGCCATCGGCTAGAGCCTGATAGAGCATCTTGTAAACAGGCATCCGCTCATCGATGATGCGCATCAGTTCCATATGCCATCGCTTGAACGGCATTATGCCCAACTCGTGATACCAGTACCGATACTGGAATTTCTTCCAGAACCTATCGCGTTGCTCATCATCGAAGGAATCGAAATCCCACAACTCATCGGAGAAATCGAGCGGCGCGTCGATTATCAGCTCTCCCAGCTTGATCGTGTACGACCCGTAATAGGTGTTATCGATCGCACCGTATTCAAAACGGTCTATCGTTGCCATCACTTTCCCAGCCTTTCGAGAATCGAACCGGCGTTATTCGCGAGATTATAGTTATCGCTAAGGTTGTCGGCGTTCCACGTGACGAATATCTCGCGATCGAGCATGTTGAAGAAACGTTCGTTGATATAATCCGCACCCTCATTGCGGCAAGTCAGCCCATCGAGCGCGATGATGTTTGACGGTGCCGAATGGCTCTTTACCTCATCCTCGATCATGCGCTCGGACTTGAACGTGAGATTCGGGATACCAAGACCGTTATAGACACGGTTCCATGCGTTCATCTCCGCTGCGGTCAATTCGGCTCCGAGGAACTGCACACCGGTCGAGAGCGTGACCGGCTGGAATTGCTCGAACCCCTCTGTAGCGATGATGGCAGGCTCATACCCGGCCATTTGCTTGACAACGTTGAGTGCTTGATTCTCCATGCTCTTCGGACATACGAGGATATAGGGTGTTTTAAGATGAAACCGGTTAACCTGCGCGGTTCGCGTGATATCCGTCAGTTCCCTAGCCCAGAGATTGACCCTGTTGATTATCGGGATCCTCTCGCGGTTATCGAACACGATTATGCCGCTCTCGCGGTCTGCCGGGTACGTCGAGCCGTTTACACCGATGCACCGCCATTTGACGGGATCACCGTTTATGTTGAGGTTCCCGACAGCTGCATACGATGTCGCGAAGAACGCGCCGGGTATCTTTCGCGGGAACGCGATCGACACCGATGCGTTATATAGCAGCTCCAGCTCGATGATGCGCTCGCTCACACCGTCTGGAAGATTATGCCACTTGAAACGGTTGGTGGCGAGCGCGATGATCTCGCGCCGGAACGCATCGAACATACGGTTGTTATAGGACGGCGATTGCCAGTACATCTCCTGTCTGGAGATCTGCCGCTCGTTCCTGTTCTTATTGCTCATAATCAAGCACCTGCAATTCGAGCTGCTCGCGTTGCGCCGCATAGAGTTTCGTCAATTCGTTCTGCTGTTTGACGTATGCGTTTATCAGCTTGCGGTTAGATGCGGCTATCTCATCCTGTCGTTTGGTCGATTCGGTCTCGACCGCGATGAACTCCGCTCGGATGTTTACCAGCCTATCAACCTCATCTTGCGTGAGATGTTCCGTTGTCTGGTAATCGCGCCAATAGCAATACAGCTCGGTATCGCTCAACGGCTCGCGTCCCTCGACCTGCACACGGTCTAGCAGCGTGGTGTTAGTATCGTTGTTATCGGTTGTCATAGATGGATCTCACCCCGATCTCATCGGCATCGCGCCACACGGTCACACCGTTTCGCAGAATGCCCTCGATGTCTATCGCGATCTGATTATAGTACCCACCGACATCGTTAAGCCGAACGTCGGCGGCTTTCCAATACGTGAAACACGGCATAAGGTTGAATCCGTCGAATTCCCATTCGGCATTATAGGCGATTCCATATCGTAGGAAATAATCGCCCGTCTGCGCGATCTCATCATCGGCCTGGGTGACGATCCTGATACCGCATCCCGACAGCTTTCCCGCATTCATCGCGAGATCCCCGGCAACCACACCGGATGAGACGGGATTGTCCGTGATGTGCTTGCGGTACGTTTTGGCATCCAGCTCCCGCGATTGGTCAACCTTGCGTTTCGCTATGGCGATGGCATCGGCTCGCGCCGAACTCGCGTTGCTGTTCGCCGTGTTCCGTGTCGCGTTGCTGTTCGCTTTCGCGGTCGCAGCGCGATTCGCGGCTTTCGTGTTGGCGTTCGTCCCGTTGTTCGCCGTGGTATCTGTCAGCAATGTCGCGTTGTTGTTCGTGATCGTGGTATTCGCATCATTATGGTTCGCGGTCATAGAGCTATCGCATGCGGTGCTATAACCCAGCTTCAATGCGGAATTAGTCACCGTCGCCATCAAATGCGCTACCTCATTGGATAGCGCGACCGCATTGTTCTCGCTGGAAATCGCACCGCCGATGAGAGCCGTACCCGCACCGATGAGATTACCGGTCGCTAGACTAGTGACCACACTGCCGACGGTGTTATTGACGTTCGTCAATGCAGCCGCTGCAGCATCCGCGCTTATCATCGCCTGGGACATATTGGCATCCGCTAAGCGAGAACTGTTCTTCATCGTGAACGAATATGTAACGTCGTTCGTGCTCGCTGTGTTCGCTGCTGCAGCGTTCGCACGCTGGGTCGTTGCACTCAACGATGCGTTCGTGTTCGCGGTGTTGGTATCGTTCGCGGTGTTGGTCACGTCGAGATCCGCCGACCTGTCCGCATTCGCCTTCGCGGTGTTGTTCGAATCAAATGCGTTCTGTACGTTCGTGTTCGCCGGTCTGACGGTATCCTGATACATTCGCGTGCTGTTGTATTCGGCGGCTTTCTGGTCTTGATAGTTCTCGAACGTGAAATCGTAGAATCCGCTACGATACAGCGCGAACGTCGGAATATCATGCCGTACCATATAATCAGACCACGATCCAGCCGGTGCGGTGAACGCGCTAACACCACCTGACACGGATTCGAGATTGTAGCTAGCGGCACCGTTCCCGATACCGTCTGCATAGCAGAGCATCTGCAGCGCGGGAGCCGCCAGAACCGTCTTTCGCTTCAAAGATGCATTCGGTGTCGTGTCCTCGACGCGAATGACGATCTTAGAACCAGCGGTATCGAACAACTCGATTCGAGAATATGGATAGGTATAGAGTTTGGCGATGTGCGAATAACGCGAATCGAATCCGAAATCAGATGTTTCAAACGCGAAATCGGTGATAACACGCTCACGCCCGTTTACGGTGTGAAGAGTGTAATTCCCAACCTGAATAGAATCACCGACGTTGACCATATCCGAATCGAGTATATAGCACGCTGTCAGCTCGCGCATGAACTGTGGCAGGTACACCATAGCCCATGTGAGAAACGACTGCGCATCATCTATATCGATGGCATAGTTGATTAGACCAGTTAGCATGTAACTATCTGGACTTGCACCGGGGAACACCGCTGCAGCTACACCGGAATAATCCCGACCGCCATGCGCCCAGACGTTACCGCTGATCGCATACTGATAGCCGTACCTGGCTTCAATATCTGAATAGGAAACGGTCTGGGGAGTCGCATCGGTCGCGCTTACGAGGTTCGCCAATTGAGCGGGATTCATCGGCAGCGTGAAAACGACGATACGGCTATCGCCGCTATCAGGCGCGAACCTTACGGATCGCTGAAATTCTCGCATGCCGAAATTCACATCTTGCGCAAGCATGCCCCGAGAGTTCTGCAGCGGATTCTGCAGGTACAATTCTGCATCACATCGCGACATCGGCGCATGCCCACGCTCCAATCTCAGATAGCGGATGTGGACGCTGTTTATATACGTTGTCCAAACATCGAGGGAGATCATCGCGCCGGTCGTGCTGGGTGCAAGGTAGCGCACGGACTCGACGAAAAAATAGAATCGCGTGCGGCCAACCTGCGAGTAATCGACTTTCGGATTCGGATAATCAAGGCAGATGTAATTACACCCTCGCATGCGCTCATAGGGAATGGGTAGCTTCAATTCCTGACCGGGAACGAACTGCAGCGCGGTAGGCAGTTGGAACGAATCGAGCGTTTTGGAATCGATGTAGGCATCGCGCAATTCATCCGAATCGAACTGCACGACATCGCGATAATCGGAGTTCCACGGCACATTGCAGACACGGATAACCGCATTTTTTCCCCATTGAGAATAATCATAGTCTATGGAGATCGCTCCGACATCCTGATTATCGAGATACGGAAAACGATCGTTCATGTGATGGAAATGCGCCATTATTCACACGCTTTCGGGATTTTCGGGATTTTCGGGAGTGCTGCAGCCTATACAGCTGCAGCACTCCAAATAATTAACTCTTACTCAATGGCAAAATTCCACGTAATAGCCGACCCATCATAACCAACCGGCATAATCTG
>Ga0326512_10002536_pt1 | contig 13522 bp, 12 predicted proteins | sample 1_2617_0518_D_FD_203652 | JGI IMG/M metagenome (GOLD analysis project Ga0326512, IMG submission 203652) | Bovine rumen microbial communities from UC Davis, California, United States - 1_2617_0518 | ecosystem: Host-associated > Mammals > Digestive system > Stomach > Rumen | place: USA... | reverse complement strand
CATCAGGAATATTGAGACATGAATGAAGATTCTTTCCATAAGTCCATTCCTTCTTGCCAAGATATATTACCAATGTAATAACTGGATAGCAAATCTTATCCTTTTTCTCCTGTATTTCTTTATACTGGTTTCTGTACACACTGCCATCGTAATTGATTATTCTAAGCGGCATAAATCTGTCCGGCTCAACCTGATTTTCAATACCTATAAATGCTATATTGATATGTGTGTTCTGCCAGAACTTTGAAACATCACGCTCCTGGCTTTTGATTTCACCGCTTATTTTATATTGTGATTCCTTGTCAGCAGGAATCAGATCATCGGCATTAATGATACACTCTCCGTCAAAAAGCAGACCGTTTACAATATCTGCAAATACCGGATCGTGTGATTGCACAGTTTTGGTTACTGCATCTTTTTCTCCCATCGGAGACACTCTCCTTTATTGTACTCTTTCATGATTCAATTATACCATGTGAGGGTAAAAAATCAAGTAAATTATATTGGAAAGTAGAAAATGAAGTGCGGTTCTGAGTGTAGTAAACACAACATTAAACATCATGTTAAAATTGGTTAGAGATATTTCTCAAATATATTTTAACAGAGGTGTTTTTATGCCAACGATAACTAAATCTTACAGCCCCGCTCTTACAGAACTATCCATAATGTTGGTGGACAGATTCAATTCCGTCATCGAATCTTATGAGACAAGTACTAATACTGTTAAGCACTTTACGCAATCCATAGTAGATTTTGCTTTCAGATGTTTCAAGGATCGATTTGGAGAACCTTATTCAATCGAATTTGTTTGGTTTAATACCAATGAAATCAAAAGAAAGCATTCTGTGTTCTTGAAGTTGATGGAGGCTGATAAAAATGAATAAACTTATCTTAAAGAGGATTGCACTTATAGCTGACCGCAAACTGACACGTTGTGATATCCGTATAATTCGTACTCGCCTTGCTCGGTTGTCAACAGAGAAAACTGATAAGCTGATGTCTTTTATTAACGATCGTTCACGAATTTCTTTAAGGGAACTTTCAGAACTGCTTCTCTATTCAATAAGTTTTCGCTTCCGAATGCCAATCAAGGAGATGTATACATACAATAGTTTACAAAACAGCGAAGAAGGATGCTATCTTTGTCCACAATGTGGAGCAGCAATAGAGTTTGATTTTCAAGATTTTTGTAGTTCTTGCGGTCAGGCTCTCGGATGGGATAACTACGAAAATGTCATTGTTCGCAAAGCAGGCGAGCAGTCCTGTGCTGAAGAAGAGAAATTCATTGATGAAGTTGAATTAGACATAGAAACTATGTTGATTTGAGTACTCTTTGACCATTCACTTCTGAAATTTCAGAAAAGCCTTATGTACTGTTTATTGTACAACAGGCGATACCTTATACAAACCATCTCCCGACTTTCGATGCAATCATCTCATCGGTTCTTTCAAAAAACAGATACCTTGTTTCACCTTTTATTATTACAGTATACCTATCGCCACAGTGGTCTGATGTAAAACCCGGATAGAAGTCTGTTATATCATCAATATCAAACACACGACCGTCTGACCAGATGATAGAGCGTGGATGAAGACCGCCCGAGCAGTCAAAGTCAGCGGATACTTTAACATAGATCCTCTTAGGTCGTTTCTTAATGGGTCGTTTCATAGATAAACTCACTCCTCATCAATCACAGAATGCATTATCATTGGTCAACAGCATTAATTTCTCTTCCAGTTACGCAGAAAATCACTTCTTGTTTCCGGAATATTGGGGAGATCGTAATCTTTATAGTTCAGAGCTTTGAACTTGAATTTCACGATGCCTACATCTACTCCAAGTTCCGCTGCAAGCTGTTCATAGGAAGGTAATTCAGGATGGTCATAATAAAAATCCTGCATTTTCTCTTCCTCAAACCTCATTTTTGCTCTGTCCGATCTGTAATTATCTATATGCTTGTCAATGTATTTTATAAGGTGGACATAATCATCATATGCGATCCTTTGCAGAACAAACTCATCGGGTATGAAAAGATCAGCACCTGCTAAATTTGCGTTATATTCACATGGGGCGTCTGACATACTAAAAAACCAAAAATCATCATCAAAGCGGTTTCCTGATGAAGCAAGTCTGTAGTCATTCAGGGAATGTCCTATTTCATGTATCAGACCTGTGGTTTTCTGTACATTATCAGTGTTTTTATTAATTCCTATAATTTGTCTGCGGTTCATCACAGTGTAAAAGCCCAGAAGACTTTGTGGTGCTATAAATTCTTTGAGCAGGATATTCCTGGCTTCAATGATCTCGTAAGGATTGCGCGTTTTATATCGTCTGAACGCACCTTCGGCCATTCGTATTGCTTGTGGAATCATCAAGCGGCACTCCTCCCTTGTAACGAAATATGGGGGTGTACCTGCTGTGTTCGGATTAAATTACACGAGGCAGGTTCATTTTTCTTCTTTACTTCTTTTTATATTTCTTCGGTGTATACTTTTTGGCATCTTCTTTTGTTTCAAAGAAAAGCTCAATCATCAGATCACGGAATTCATCCCGCTCATCTTCATCCAACTGCCCGCCGGCATATAGTCCTTTTGCTGATTCATAGATCCTGCGGGCTTGAGCCATACCGTGGCTGCCGTACTTTTCCTTTGCCTGCGCAAGTATTTCTTCTTTTGCAGTTTCTTCCTGGAAAACATCATCATCCATGAAGTAACCGGTTTCGACTTCCAAAGCAGCTGATAATTTTTTGATAGCATCTACGGATGGCTGCCTTTCGTTATTTTCTATATAACGGATAGCACGGTCAGAAAGTCCGCTTGCACGAGAAAGCTCCGTGAGCGTTATCTTTTTGGAGAGTCTGAGTGCTTTGACTTTGTCACCAATAGTAGCTTCGGGGCCAAGAGTGATTTCAGCATCGAAATCTCTGCTTTTTGTGGTTTTCTTTTCTTGGGTACTCATTGCACTGCCTCCTTCTGAAAAATTGAGAGGAATAATTAAGAGGGATAATCGAACAGGAATTCCTGAACCATTGTTCACATTATACATCATGAACACCTGTTCAGTCAAGAACTTTTTGATAATAATAGAAAAATTTTTCTCACATGACTTTACCTATTATATTCTGGTTATGCCATAAGAATAGTGACAAAAGGAGATAGGACGGCAGATGAGATTCGCTTTTTTTATTCCATAAGATCAAAGAGATTTGCCGTCGGCTCCACCGATGCAGAGTATTTTTCCTCAAGCTGTTTGAGCAGTTGTTTTATAGCTTTGTACTCCTTCATAAAGGCATTTTGGGGATTTTCTACTGCTAATATGAATTCTCCATAATCATTGAATAAGCTATGCGTATGTTTTGCCTTGTGCCAGTCGATAACATAAAGATTTCCGGTAACAGTGGGTTCACCATACTCATCTTCATAATCGTATGGAAGATTATCCTTCCAGTCATCCTCTTTTGTATCCTCACGGTATACTAATGTATCTTGTAAAAAAGCTTCAATTCGTGGATAATCTTCCGGATTAGGTGTAATGAGTTCAACATTGTAGAGATGCAGTATGAACTCATATAGATTAGAATGCGGTTTGCAATTGTCTTCGTCTGCCCACGCTTCACCGTCAGCCATTTCATAATCATCGTAAAGTCTGTCAAGAAATGTCCATATTCCATCCTTGCTTTCGCAATCTTCAATAAGACCTTTTATGTAAGGAATAATCATATACTTTTCTACAGCTTTCGGCTTCATGTCATAGAGCATTTCGAGAGCAGTATCTACCTTTTTTGTACGATCGTCTCTATCGAATACAGGAATAACATGAACAAGAAGTTCATCAAGCTGTGCATTAAAATACTTAGCACAGAAATATTCCTGAAACGAACGGTGGATGAAACCATATCTCAGATTGTCATGATACATGAGACACAGGCTGTTAATGAGATCATAAATGAAATCATCGGCTGTAACATCTTTTATATTGTATTTCTTTTTCAGCAGACGGAAATACTGTTCAATTTCAGTCAGAGTGAATGATATTTTTCCATCGTTATATGTAAGGGCACAGAAATATGCAAAATAATCAGCGAACTGGTTAGCATTCCACCCGGTTGCGAGTTTTCTTGAATATCCGTCTTTCATCGCATCATGCCGTCTTGAAAGCACTGTATATGCTTCCTGGTAGAACAAATATTTTACCAGAGGTACTTCCGCATCCATTTCAAAAGTAAGCATCATTATTGAGAGCAGAAGTGGATTGTCGGAGAATCCCTTGTGATTGGCATATAGCTCACTATCCAACTGTGTCAGAAATCTCTCCTGTAAGCGTGGAGCGTCTGATCTGTAGTTATACCTTTTTACCAGATCAATAGCCTGTGACTTAGTAAAGGGGCGAAGATACATAACTGTTGAGCGGTTAAATGACTGAAAGTTAGAATACGGTCTTGAAGAAATGACGAAAGCATTGGTTGAATATCTATCCTGAAAAGTATTCATTTTCCTGGTAAAGTCACCCAACATAGAGGCGTGAACTTCATCCAGACCGTCAAACAGAAGGATTGCTTTGCCATCTGATAAAATGTATTCTAATGATTCTGTGCTTAGTTCCGGCCACAGTGGGCTTGCTGTTGAGTAGACATATTCAAGCATACTGCTAAATGAGGTTTCATAATCCTTTAGAGGAATAAAGAAAGGAATCAGTCCCTGCTTTCCCTGCTTGTTGTAGTCATCTATGCTTGAGATAAGCAGTCTGCGCATCATCATAGATTTTCCAAGTCCACCTGTCCCGCTTAACACTATATAGCGTGATACTTCCATAAGTTTTTCAATTGTCACATTCTCAAGCGTTCGAATGATGAATTTGAAACGTTCACCCGGAATCATTTCGCGCCATTCAAGATTGTTGGGCACATAGTAATTCTTAAAAGGGGTGAGAGCTTCCTTATATAAAATGGTTGGTATCCTGTTATATTTGTCTTTTAACGCTTCCGTGTATGCAGTAAGCCCGTCTGGAACAGCCTCTATGTGAGTTTGCTTATTGTTTATTATTTTATTTGGAATATCATGTACATCTTCTTTCAACTGTTCTTTCTTTGTAGCAGATGGTGAGGAAGGCTGTTGTTTTATATCCGTGTCTGTTTGAACTTCTTTTGAAAGTTTGGCAGATACGGTTATTTTTTTTGCCCTCTCTATACCTATATCTGTGCTTATTTTTCGTGGTGAATTATATCCGTCATCTTCACTCCATAGAAGATATGTTTCTGCACCTTCGGTTGTGTCAGGATGAGATGAGAGAATTATGTTCCAAACAGAGGTAAGGAATGGTTGAAGCATAAAATATTTCTCATTTTGTAAATCATTTTTGCTTACCATTTTACCTCCAATATCAAATTTTCCATCAAAAGTTTCATCGGCAAGTATGGTTTCAATTATACCGGATATCAGTAATCTGTAATTATAATCGGAAGTATCAAGATACTTTTTACAAATGTAATCCATCTCAACAAGGACAGCATTATAATTTGACTTTATTCTCTCTCCGAGTCCATTACGGCAGGCGGCTGTAGAGAAAGGCAGATATCTGGGACTGTTTGGAGGTGTCCCCTGTATAAAACTTGAAAAATATGTAACAAGCGTATCCATACGTTTTGGTTCATATTCGGGCATTGAAAGTTTCAGAAGATCTGCAAGTAAGCCAGACCGAGTAATTCCGTTGTTATTTTTTCCGTATTCAGGGTGTGAACCTAATTCTTTACATCCTGCGCGCAGAAGAAGCGCAATAAATGTATTGCTGCGAAGTCTTATTTTAATCGTAAAGCACTCCTCCTTATACAAAATAAGCTGAATAAGCTAAATAAGCTGATTAAACCTCTTGCAATAAGCTCATTAAGCTATTTACTGGTATATAGAGACGGAAACCTCTGTGTGTGAAGTCTGAAATGTTGTACTTAAATAATTATATCTTAAAAAACCAGTTGATACAATAGCCAATATTCAGTCCGAATGGGATATATGCAATTTATTGTACATATAAAGATTTGACCAAAGTTTTTCGTCTTAACATGTTCAAGGATTTCAAAAGTATATGAGATCCAAAACAACAAAATATCATTTGAAAGTCAGGGTGCACACTGGCAGACAGATGTTCAAACGATTAGCTGAGAGAAACGGAAAAAAATCTCCGGCTCTTGATCAGTGATCGTTTCAGACACCTGCTGCCTTTGTGTACCCTTTTTTAGGTGTTCTGAGCATCTGCAGCCAGTAGTGCGTCCTGCGGAAAGGACGCTAACAATGGAAAACACTAACAACATCACTATAAACGGAAATGTAACTGTAAACATCGGCACCTCTGGAGCAAGCACAACAGCAGCAATACCCGAAACAAAAGAATCGTTCAACATCACCGAAAACACTACTCTCGGTGAGCTGCTGAAGCTCCTCGATCTGGGAGAAAAGCCGCATGAGATCCCCACACCGAAAAAGCTCCGTGAAAATGCTGGAAAGCCCATAGCCTTTTATCCTATGTCCGGGAGTGTGCCTGTTCAGAATGTTGAATGTACAGTCTATTCAAACGGATTCGCTGTATATGATAACGGTTCAGGCAGAACGGTTCTCTGGCTTCCCGACTGTACGAGCTTTACATATATTTTTGCAAAGCCCAAAGCATCAGAGGAAGGGATGCTGCCGTATAAAGACCAAATTCCTGATGAAATGCTCGAATCCTTGTCTTGGTTTACAGCTGTTACGCTTATTGGTGACCACAGGGTTGAAAACAACCTTATGAACCGTAAAAGTGGTCGAAGTATGTTAGTAAATTATAATTCTTATGATTACGATGATAAGCACTATGCAGATGATGAAAAGGATCCATACAGAAGTGTCTATTTCTGGAATGACGGCAGGTTCGGTGAAAATCCGCTTGATGCTCTTATAAGACAGGAGAGAAACAGAGAGATGCTGGCGGCTATGACCGATAAGCAGAGAGAGGTTTTTCTCCTTTATTACAAAGACGGTTATACGCAGCAGCAGATTGCGGATATGTTGGGATGCGTTGTATCGATGGTCAACAAGCATCTAAGTGCCTCTCTAAAAAAAATAAAAAATTTGATTTGATAGGTGAAAAAACAGTCTCTCCCACGACATATTTATGAAGGGACTTGATATTCTCCCAACACAGATGCTACAGACACCGCGGTGTATATCCGCTGATGTCAGTACATAAATACGAACCGCAGCTGTTCCTGCGGAGAAAGGAAACGATATGAATATTGAAAAAAGAAGGTTTGTAAAGCCTAAAAAGGTGTTTATCTGCTCACCATTCGCACCGAGGGGTGAAACAAAGGAGGAAATGCAGAAGGACATGGACAGGAATATCCGCATAACACAGAAGGCTTGCAGGTTCGCAGCTCTTAACGGAAATGTCCCTTATGCTCCCCATCTGTTCTTTACTCAGTTTCTGAAAGACAGCGACAAGACAGAGCGTGAGTACGGACAGATCATGGGTCTTATTTGGCTTGCACAGTGTTCGGAGCTTTGGATCATCGGCAGACGAATAAGCCCCGGTATGGAGAAGGAGATAAGGAAAGCAAAAGAATGGGGTATTCCTGTCAAGCGTTATGTTTTCAAGCGTGACTCTGAGAAAAAGCTGCTCGATTCTCTATTCTATCCTGATGTCGAGTTTTTTGAAATGGATGTATGAGAAAGGATGACTATCTATGGCAAGAGAAAAGAAAACAAAAGCAAGCGAACAGCAGGAAAACACAGTCGGCATTGATATGGCAAAACTCACGGAGGGTATAAACCTTGTGTTTTCCGGGGCAGTAAAAATGCTGGAAGCAATGGGTGCTGTTGATGTCAGTCTCGCACTGAACGCAGCTAAAATTCCGGCTGTTGCAGATACAGGCGAAGAACTGACTACCGAAGAAGCTGTTCCTGTTACTGATGAGCCACATGATAAAACAGAAAACGAGCCGCCGGCTGAAACAGGGGCAGTGGAAGAAAATCCGCAGAAACCCGGCAAACCCGCTCGCACCATCACAACCGATGACATTACAAGAATAATCGTCCGCAAGATAAAACAGAACAAGGACAACAACGAAAAAATTGGGCAGGTTCTGAAGACCTATGGTGTTGAAAGGGTAAGTGACCTTAAGCCCGAACAGTACGAAGCCTTTGTTACTGATCTTGCGGCTCTGTGAAAGGGGGTGAATGAATGCCGGATATACATGCACTACTTTCTGCATCAAACTCAAAGCAATGGCTTCATTGTACTCCTTCCGCACGATTGCAGGAGCAGTTTCCGAACGAATCTTCCGTGTATGCCGCCGAGGGTACTTTCGCTCATGAGGTATGCGAATACAAGGTAAAAAAGTATATGAAGGAACGAGTGAAGCGTCCTCAGTCAGAGGAATATTACACTGAGGAGATCGACCAGATCACAGATGTATATGCAGAGTTCGTCATAAGCGTTATTGAAGAAATGAAAAGGAACGGCTGCGAACCTCTGGTAATGGTCGAGGAAAAGGTTGATTACAGCCACATTGCTCCATCAGGCTTTGGCACAGCGGATATGCTGATTATCGGCAGAGATGAAAACGGGAAGGGTGTTCTGCATATAGCAGATTTCAAAACTGGGCAGGGAGTTTTTGTCGATGCCGATCATAACTCGCAGATGATGCTCTACGCACTCGGAGGCTTGGCCGCCTATGGCTATATTTACGATATCGAGATAGTTCGTATGAGCATCATCCAGCCGAGGCTTGATAATATCAGCACTTTTGAATGTACCAGAAAGGAACTGGAGGACTGGGGCGAAAGCATAAGGGAAACAGCAAAGCTCGCATACGAGGGCAAGGGAGAACAAAAGCCCGGAGACTGGTGCCGTTTCTGCCGTGCAAAGCCTGTGTGCAAGGCTTGTAAGGATGAAGCACTATCGCTGTGCAGAGAGGAATTTCTTGATCTTGATGGCGGTGCGTTAAGTGAAGAAACGTATGCTTCTTCCAAAGTAGATATGAGTGAGCCTGTTTTCAAACAGCCCGGACTTGTACCAATATCAGAGCTTGCACAGCTTTTGCCTACGCTGAACCGTATAAGCTCGTGGATAGAATCCGTTTTCGTTTTCATCAGCTCGGAGGCCATCAATCACGGTGTGCCGATACCCGGATACAAGGTTGTCGAGGGCAGGAGCAAAAGAGTGTTCACAGACACTAAGGGTGTTGTTGATACGGCTGTTGCTAACGGCTATACCGACCTTTACAAGAAGCAGCTCATAACACTTACCGAGTTTGAAAAAATGATGGGTAAGAAAAAATTTGCTGAGCTGCTCGGAAAGTATGTTACAAAGCCACCGGGCAAGCTCTCACTTGTTCCCGAAAGCGACCCGAGAGAGGCTGTAGAGCTTAACAGCTCACCGGAACAGGAATTTGCAGCCCTTCCTGACGAAGGAGAGTAAGAAGAATATTGCAAAACTTATTTTCATCACGGTTGCATACGACGAATATTTATACATTTTATAAAAATCTTTGGAGGTAGAAATCTATGACCAATAATCAGAATAATCAGAATAATCAGACACAGGTAACTAAGGTTATCATCCCCTGCCGCATTTCTTTTGCGAACATCTGGGAGCCGAAAAGCGTGAATGGCAGCGAGGAGAAATACAGCGTTTCCTGTATTATCCCGAAGAGTGACAAGAAAACCATCGCAAGAATTCAGGCAGCTGTTGAAGCAGCAAAGGAACAGGGCAAGAGCAAAAAGTGGGGCGGAAAGCTCCCTCCGAATCTTAAGCTCCCTCTCCGTGACGGCGACATCGACCGCCCCGATGATGAAGCATATGCAGACGCTATGTTTGTGAATGCAAACAGCAAGGATGCTCCCCAGATCGTTGACCGCAAGGTTCAGCCTATCATTGACCCAATGGAGTGCGGCTCCGGCGACTACTGCAATGTATCCGTAAACTTCTATGCTTATAACGCAAACGGTAATCGTGGTGTGGCAGCAGGTCTCGGCAATATCCAGAAGATCAAGGACGGTGAGCGTCTCGCCGGTAAGGCTTCTGCTTCGGCTGATTTTACGGAGGTCGAGGGTGATGATGACGGAGAGAATATTTTTACCGAGGATGATCTTCCCGATTATCTGAAGTAAAATTCACACCCGCACATATAACGATTAACACATAAATAGCGCAGGCGGGGAAGGTTCGCCTTTCCTGTCTGCACTTTATAAGAGCTGCCGGAGACTGTATCTCTGCGACGGTTCTTATAAGGTGCAGATAAGCACAGAGAGATTGGAGATGATTTTTTGGCAGATAAAAGAAGGTTGCTTTCCATAGATTTGGAGACGTTCAGCGATGTAGACCTTGCCAAATGCGGTGTATATCGCTATGTTGAAGGAGATTTTCATATACTGCTTTTTGCTTATGCTTTCGATGATGAGGAAACAAAAATAGTTGATCTTGCTTGTGGAGAAAAGCTGCCGCAGGAGGTTGTGGATGCGATATTTGACGATTCGATCATCAAAGCAGCATGGAATGCACAGTTTGAGCGTACCTGCTTATCAAAGTATTTTAACACCCGACTGTCCCCCGATTCGTGGCAATGTTCGATGGTGTGGGCGGCGAGCCTTTCGCTTCCTCTGAAACTGAAAACTGCTGCGGAGGTGTTAAAGACCGGCGAGCAGAAGGATGATGTCGGAGAACGGCTTATCAAGTATTTTTCCGTTCCCTGCAAGCCGACAAAAAGCAACGGCGGCAGGACGAGAAATCTTCCCGAACACGCCCCGGAGGACTGGGCGAGGTTTAAAGAATACTGCCGTCAGGATGTAAGGACAGAAAGAGCGATAAGAAAACGGCTGGAGAATTTTCCGCTGCCGGATTCCGAATGGGATCATTACCACATGGATCAAAGGATAAATGATCGTGGGGTGATGATCGATAAGGAACTGGTTACACAGGCGATCACCTGTGACCTAATGCTGTCTGAAGAAATGACGAAAAGAGCGTATGCTCTGACAGGGCTTGAAAATCCAAACTCGGTATCGCAGCTTAAGGGATGGCTTGAAGAACGTGGGATATCCGTGGACTCTTTAGGTAAAAAAGATGTCTCCGCGATGATAACTGACCTTGATAAGCACAGTGTTGACGGTGAGGCGCTTGAAATGATGAAGCTGCGGCTTCAAATGGCGAAAAGCTCCGTTAAAAAATATCAGGCGGCGGATCGGTATATCTGCGAGGATGGACGGGCACACGGTTTGTTTCAGTTTTCCGGTGCCAATAGGACGCAGCGCTGGGCTGGGCGTGGGATTCAGCTGCAAAATCTACCTCAGAACCATATCGCAACTTTAGATGAAGCCAGAGAGCTTGTCAAGCTCGGTTGTTTTGGTATGGTGGAAAGCATCTACGGAAATACACCCGATATACTTTCGCAACTTATCCGCACCATGCTTATACCAAAGCCCGGATGCGAGTTTATCATAGCTGACTTCTCGGCAATAGAAGCGAGAGTTTTAGCTTGGCTTGCCGGAGAGCAGTGGCGGATTGATGCCTTTAAGCGTGGTGACGATATTTATTGTGCTTCGGCATCGCAGATGTTCGGAGTACCTGTCGTCAAGCATGGTATCAACGGTGAGCTAAGGTCTAAAGGAAAAGTGGCTGAATTGGCATGCATTGCAGAAAATGAGTTGGTTTTGACAAATCAGGGATTAGTACCTATTCAGAATGTAACCACGGATATGAAAATTTGGGATGGAGAGGAGTGGATTAATCATGATGGTGTCATATACAGAGGAGAAAGAGAAGTTATTACCTACGAGGGACTTACAGCAACACCTGACCACCTCGTCTGGGTTGAGGGGCAATCGCAGCCGATACAGTTTAGAATCGCCGCCGCCAGCGGCTCACATCTCGTACAAACAGGAGATGGTAGGAAAGCAGTACGGCTGGGTGAAAATAATAAGCCCGGAAAAAAGATGGTCAAAGGGCTGGCACAAGCCTTATGTGCTGACAGAGTGTCAGGGATGCGGGAAGATTCAATGGACACTGCTTGGGAATTTAACCAGAGGTCTTTCAAAAGGATGTCAGAACTGTACTCAGCAAAGACAGATTCCCAAATGGTTAGACCGAAGGTTAACCGCAGCAAAACAAAGGTGCGAAAATCCAAAGGATTCAGAATATTACAACTACGGTGCAAGAGGAATAAAGTTCGACTTTCGGAGTGTTACGGAGGCGGGACTTTATTTGATTCGGAAATTTGGAGTGCCAGACAGAAAAATGGAAATAGACCGAATCGACACAAACGGAAATTATTCGAAGGGCAATTTAAGGTTTGTAGATCACCAAATAAATTGTGTAAATCAACGGAGAACAGTCCTAAGTCGATTCGAGCAGCAATACTGGCCGTATGCAAGGAGCGTGGTTATTCGAAAATTATCACAGGGATTGAGCAGAAAGGAAATAATTGCGGATGCCGAAACAGCGGTGTTCGAGAGAAGGAAAAACTGGCGTTTAATAAACGCAAGATTAGAGTTTATGACATACGAAATGCCGGAAGACATCATCGTTTTACCGTATCGGGCAAGCTCGTCCACAACTGTGGATACGGCGGCGGTGCCGGTGCTTTGATATCAATGGGTGCGCTGGATATGGGTTTGAAAGAATCTGAACTTCCGGACCTGATAGATGATTGGCGAAATTCCAATCCGAATATAACAAAGTTCTGGTATGCCGTGGAAAAGGCTGCTGTTGATACCATAAAGGATCATCAGGACAGAACTGTCGGGAAGATTGGTTTTCAGTTTTATGCAAATACCTTATGGCTCGTTCTCCCGTCAGGGCGGAAGCTCGCATACATAAAACCAAGGCTTCAGCCTAATCGTTTCGGTCGTATGGCTGTGACTTTTGAGGGCTTGAATGCCGGAAATAAATGGGTGCGTGGCGAAACATACAGCGGAAAGCTCGTGGAGAACATTACCCAAGCAACAGCACGAGATTTGTTGGCAGAGGCTATGCGGCGGATGGAGCTTGCAGGGCTTGAAATAGTAGCGCATGTGCATGACGAAGTGATAGTTGAAGCACCTGTAGGCTCAACTACAGTAGAAGATGTCTGCTCCATTATGAATAAAAATCCTGTGTGGGCGGAGGGCTTGCCTTTGTCCTCGGCAGGGTACAAAGGTGTGAAATTTTATTACAAGGATTAGTGCTGTTCCCGTAATGCGGAGCAGAAAGAACGGAAGGAGGAATGAAAACAAATGCAAAAACACCCCGAAATGATGGTCGTAAGGCAGCCGTGGGACACAGGTTCATCGGCAAGAGAAGATCCATATACAGAGCTTGCGATAACTGTGGTTATGACGGCTGTTGAGGATTATATCGAAATATTGAAAACAATGTTAAAAGGAGATCTGACGGATAACGAGATACACGATTGTAAGCTTGAAAAACGCCGCCTTGAGAAGTTCTTCCGCTCAAAGGATTATGAGTTCTATACGGCATTTATGAGTACGGAGATTGATCCCGAAGCTATTATCAAGCTGT
>Ga0326512_10002535_pt1 | contig 13525 bp, 5 predicted proteins | sample 1_2617_0518_D_FD_203652 | JGI IMG/M metagenome (GOLD analysis project Ga0326512, IMG submission 203652) | Bovine rumen microbial communities from UC Davis, California, United States - 1_2617_0518 | ecosystem: Host-associated > Mammals > Digestive system > Stomach > Rumen | place: USA: California... | reverse complement strand
ACACCAGAGGTCTTTCCCTGCAAAGCCTGTTGCGCGTTCGAGATGGTACGGTTCTCCATATCCTCAGGCTTTACTTGCGAGATGGCACCTGTCACACTACTCTTTTTCTGAACACCATAACCTACTACAACGACTTCATCGAGTACTTTGTTATCGGGCTGCAGACGAACGGTCATGCCATTCTTAGCCGCCAGCTCCTGTGTCTCGTAGCCAATGTAAGAAACAACGATGGTTTTTCCCGCGTTCACGTTAATGGTAAAACGTCCATCAAAATCTGTAATCGCTGCATTCTGGCTATTAACCTTGTCAACGATTGTCGCACCGATCACGGGTTCACCGTTCTCGTCGATCACTGTGCCCTTGACTCCTTGGGCGAAAGATGTCACTGACATAAATAATGCCATCAACACCATCAGTAAACTGATCTTTTTCATTTGCAATTGTTTTGAGTTAAATGTTAGATAATACTTTGGTTTGATTAAATTTGCGACGGCAAAGGTATATAAATAAAAATCAGGTGGCGTTTCAAGGCGTTCTTTTGATTTTCGTAAGCGTTCAAAAATATCGAGAGTCTTTCCTATTTGTTCAAAACTTGTTCAATTTGTTTAAAAAACATAGAAATTACTTATATTTGAATAATAATATGTATCTTTGTGGCCTAAAACTAAAATCAGATATGATAAAAACGACAGGACAGAGAGAGATTATAGTCATCATGATGGCTATGATAACGCTGTTATCATGTCAGAAGGCAGCAACGACACAACAACGTGACAAAGACGAGGAGCACAGCGTTGTTGTAGCTCAGGAACTGTCGAACAGTCGCGTGCAATGTATAGCAGAAGATGCTGCAGGCCAACTCTGGATTGGAACATTCAGAGGATTGAATCGTTACGATGGTCATGAATATCACCAGTATCTTTGTACTGACGATTCATTGGGTCTGCCCGACAATCAGATAAAAGACATCCTTTGCGACCAGCAGGGACGACTCTGGGTGGCGACAGTGAATGGGGTATGCCGTTACAGCCGTATGGACAGTTTCGATCGTATCACTGTCAAGTCTGCCAATCTCAACACTCAGAAACTGCTTGAAGACAGTAAGGGGCGTATCTATGTATATAATGGTACAGAGGTGCTCCGACTCGACGAAAAGGAGCAGGCCTTCCTTCCATGTATTGGCAGACAAATGGAAAGACAGTCATGGACTTGGGGCAACTGTATCATAGACGCTTCAGACAATATTCTTATCACGGAGTCGCAGCGAATATTAGTCTACGATAACGAGACACTGAAACTGAAGAAAGAAATACCATTGGACGAGCGATACTATTTCTATTCAGAGATACTGTCGAATGGTCTGATGGTGCTTTCAGGCTATGGATTCATGATGCTCTACGACACCAAGTCACAGCACGTCGTGCCACTTGACGCAGCAATGGAGTCGCGCCTGATGGCACATAACAGCATCATTCAGGCTGCTCGTCTTCTGGAAAACAACACCATTCTGCTCAGTACCTCTCACAATGGCGTGTTTGAACTCAATCTCCTGGCCCACACTTTGCATGGCGAGGGCGATACAGGATTCACCCTACCCGTCCCTGATGCCATGGTGACACAAGTTTTCCAAGACTCACGGAAGAACGTGTGGCTGGGTACCTACGACAAGGGGCTTTTTGCAGACTATTACTATAAAGAGAAATTCGGTGGTAGCGATAATTACCTGAACCGTGTCATCGAGAACTCATCAGTGCTGGCCGTGGCTATGGACAAAGCTAAGAATCTCTGGATCTCTACCCTGCTCAAAGGCGTCTATGTCTACCACTGCGAGAGTCAGAAGGCAGAATCTATTCCCTTACAAGGCTTACCTGCAGGCGAACAAAAGAATGCTGTTACCCACATATTCTGTGACCGTGACGGACTATTATGGCTCTCTACCCCCAGTCTAGTGATGAAGTGTCGCTATGAAAGTGGCAGACTAAGTATCCTAAACCAATGGACGATCATGGCAACGATGGATTTCGAGCAGACCGACGACGGAACGATATGGCTAGCAACCAGCAGTAATGATATTGTTGGTTTTCCGCCCAACAGCAACACACCTGTTGTGAAGCAGGCTTTCAATGCAGACTTCTGCTTTATTCCCTCGCTACTCAAATTGGACAATGGCCAGATGCTTATCTCGGCCTTCTTCCAAAAGATTGTGCGCATGAACCCACAGACAGGAAAACTGAGCGAACTCGATATTCCCTCAATGGCACAGTGCATTCGTCGAAGCGTCTATATTCCCACTGATATGGTGCAAGACTCACAGGGCGACGTATGGATTGGAACCGTGAGCAACGGGCTATTGCATTATAGTCTGAAAACCAACCAGATGACACGCATCGCAGGCTTGTCCTGTTCTGATGTAGGCAGTATAGAAGAAGACCAGCAAGGAAACCTCTGGATTAGTACGATGAAAGGTCTGAACCGCTGGGATCGGAAGACGGGGCGTATCACCGCCCTCTATAAAGCTGATGGCATTGGAGGCGATGAGTTCTGCGACCGTGCCTCATGCAAGTTACCTAATGGAAGTCTGGTATTCGGAGGCACAGAGGGCATTACCATGTTTAACCCTGCAGACATTGACACACTCAGACAGATACCCATACGCTTTTGCGATCTGAAGATACACAACCAACTGGTTAGGCCCTCAGAAAACGGCCCCATAGAGGCCCTGCTCGACAGTTGTCGCGAAGTTAAGCTGAATTATAGTGAAAACAGTATCAGCATTTCGTTTACAGCCCTCGACTTCGGAGAATACGAGCGTGTGCGCTATTACTATAAGATGGATGGCTTCGACCACGACTGGATTGACGCTGGAAACACCCATACAGCCAACTATGCAAACCTGCCATCAGGGCATTATACCTTCCGTGTGAAAACCACCGACAGCGCCAGTGACGAGACGAACTCCGACGAACGCACACTAAGCATCGTGGTGAAACCCGCCCCAGCCAACAGCTGGTGGGCGTGGCTTATCTACTTGGCGCTAGCAGCTTCGCTGGCAGTCTATCTCTATCGTAACGCTAAGCGCGTGGTGGCTGCCCGTCGTGCTGCCCGACAGGCAGAGATGGAGAAAGAGCAGGAGTTGCGCACCAACCAGATGAACATGAGCTTTTTTGCCAACATAGCTCATGAGTTCCGCACGCCATTGACCATGATTGCAGGGCCTGTAGGCCAGCTTGCCAGGAGTGTCTCACTCAATGACGAGGACAAGAACCTTCTCAACGTAGCCCAACGTAGCATACAACGTATGTTCAAACTCGTTAATCAGCTCATGGACTTCAACAAACTCGAGAACGACACATTACGGCTGAACGTTGAACAAATCGATGTGGTGAAAGCTATGAACGACATCTGCGACATCTTTGAATTTAACGCCAAGGAAAAAGGCCTGACCATTAACCGCTTTGGCATGGAAGACTCGCTGACAGCTTGGACTGATGGTGACAAGTTGGAAAAGATCGTATCTAACCTGTTGTCGAACGCCCTGAAGTTCACACCGCGTGGAGGCAGGATAGACGTTTCGCTCGATGTAGCAGACAATCAGGTAAAGGTTACGATTGCCGATACAGGTAAGGGTTTGCCCGAAAACCAGTTGGAGAACATCTTCAAGCGCTACTACCAGCTCGATAACCAGACGAAGGCCGTGGTAAACTGGGGTACAGGCATAGGACTTTACTATTCACGCCGACTGGCTGAACTCCATCATGGCTCACTCACAGCCAGCAACCGTACAGAAGGTACAGGAGCCGTTTTCACACTCATCTACCCCATGAATGAGGATGCCTATAGTGATGAAGAGCGCAGGCCGTTGGAAGGTGACGGATCGCTGGCAATCAATGCGTTACTGCCTGTCGATGCTGCATCAGAATCCTCTGCCTACGACACAACAGAGGACCATCGACCTACGATACTCGTTGTCGACGACGACACAGAAATCATCAACTACATGCGTCTGCTCTTCTCACGCGATTATCGCCTGATCACCTGCCTCGACGCAGACACCGCCCTTGAAGAGATGCGCGCTGAAGAGCCTAACCTCGTATTGAGCGACGTGGCCATGCCTGGCAAAGACGGCTACGAACTTTGTCATGAGATTAAGCAAGACATACAGTTGTGCCATATCCCCGTCATTCTGGTAACAGCCAAGATCACAGCAGAGAATCAGGTCGAAGGTCTGAGCGTTGGCGCAGATGCCTATGTCACAAAGCCATTCGAACCCACCGTACTGTCAGCTCTGATTCAGTCGCAACTGAAGAATCGCGATCGCATACGCAAACTGCTGACAAAGGCCACAACGACAGAAGACGAAGGCGTAGACAACGCCCTCTCCGATCAAGACAAGCATTTTATGGAAGAACTCTACAAACTGATGGAGGAGGAACTCTCGAATTCCGAACTCGACGTGACACGCATCACCAAACTGCTGCTTATCTCACGCACAAAATTGTACTACAAGATAAAAGGACTGACAGGCGAGACGCCTTCGAACTTCTTCCGCACCTACAAACTCAATCGAGCTGCAGAGCTGCTGAAAAGCGGAAAATACACAGTCTCCGAGATTTCCGACAAGTGCGGATTCAGCACCCAGAGTCATTTCTCGGTAGTCTTCAAGAAACACTTTGGTGTTACACCCTCAGAATATACAAAGTCAAATTAAACAATAAAACAACATGAAGAAAAAAACTATCTTATTACAACTATTCATCGGATGGGCAACCATGGCAGCAGCCCAGTCCGCCACCTGTAACCAGGATGGAACCGTAACTTTCCGTTACAAGAACGACCAGGCAAAAGAAGTTCAAGTAGACGTGCAGTTCGCAGGACGCAACGCTATGACGCGTAACGCGGAAACGGGCTTATGGGAGGCCACTCTAGGTCCTGCAGCCCCTGACATGTATCCCTACTGCTTCATTGTTGACGGGGTAAGTGTGATGGACCCCGAGAATCAGCAGTATTTCCCCAATGAAGGCTTTAAGAACTCGCTGCTTGAGATTCCAGCCAAAGAGGGCTCGCTGGCCCACGACATTAAGAACGTTCCCCATGGCAAGGTGGACTATATCCACTACTACTCCAAGAATCTGGGTGCCACAAATCAGGCTGTGGTCTACCTGCCACCGAAATACAAAGAGAATCCCGACAAGAAATACCCCGTGTTCTATCTGATCAGTGGAACCACTGATACTGAGGAAGTATATTATAAGGTAGGACGTGTGAACTATATCCTCGACAATCTGATTGCTGAAGGAAAGGCTGAGGAGATGATTGTCGTGCTACCCTACGGCAATCCCTATAAGCTGCTGCCTGCACAGACAGAAAAGGCAGGTGTCCCTCAGACTATGTTTGGCAAGGACGTGTTCAGTCTCGACCTGACAGATGACCTCATGCCCTATATAGAGAAGAACTATCGCACCATCAACGATGCCGACCATCGTGCCATTGGCGGTTTCTCACGTGGTGGAAACCAGGCTCTGTCAAATGGACTGCGCAACCTCGACAAGTTCTCTTATCTTTGCAGCTACAGTTCATTCACAGCCACCAACATCCCTGGCGTCTACGACAATGCCAACGACACGAACAGCAAGATCCATCTGTTTTGGTTAGGCGTAGGTACTGACGACTTCCTCTTTGGCAATGCTCGCGACTACATGGAATTCCTCGACAAACATGGTATCCGCTCTGTGAAAGAGTACACCCACGATAAATACGGACACACGTGGATGAACGCCAAGTACTTCCTGAGCAAGACACTGCCCCTGCTCTTCAAGCCTGAAGCAGCAGAGAAGGCTATGCAAGGCGGACAGCCTGTCATCGCAGCCACAGGTAAGGAGCCACAGTTCACTGCTGGTGTCATGGCACGTCTTTTCCCAAAACCCATCATTTCGCCCGAATATATAAGCGACGGTGTGGTGTTCCGCATGAAGGCGCCCAATGCCAAGGAGGTAAAACTGGCTGCAGAAGTATTGCCAAAGCCTTTACTCATGCAGCGCGACAGCGATGGCATTTGGACAGCAGAATTGAATGAGAATGTCTACGAGACCTTCACCTATTATTATTTGGTCGACGGGACTCCCGTCGCTGACCCAGAGAACATGTATCTGGCCCCCTCTATAGGTTTCAAACCTAGCATCTGTAACAATCCCTCGAATCCTTATCACTACATGAACCTGACAGACATGGCACATGGCACAGTGAGCTACGACCTGAACAGCCAGCAGGCCTGCTACCATCCTGCAGAAGGCAAGCCGCAGTTTGCCATCCAGCTGATTCCAGGAAAGTACGACACCATTGAGAGCTGGTTTAAAATCGGAGGTGCTGACGTGATGGCCGACAAGTTGATTGGAACCAAGAAACTTCCGCCATTCTGCATCACCACAGGCAAGGCTGAGTGCTGTGAGAAGAACGACCAGAAGTGCTGTGAGAAGAAGGTATACACCATAAAGGCAGATGACTATGTCACATGGCCTGAACGTCGCCACGCCTTGGAATCGCTTCTCGACTCACTGATGCTGCAGGCTGCCGTAAAAGGCGACATCAGCATGAACCTACCACTCTTCCAGACTAAATACACAGCAGACCCTGCTCCTCTGGTAGTAGGCGACACACTGTTTCTCTTCACCTCGCACGATGCCTCGCCAGAAGACATCCCCGACCTGAACGAGAAGAACTCTGCAGGTTTCTTCATGTACGACTGGCTGCTATGGAGCACCACCGACATGGTGAACTGGACAGAACACGGAGCTGTGGCCTCACTGAAGGACATTCCCTGGCGCAGTCGTGAAAACGGTGCATGGGCCATCCAGACAGTAGAGCGTAATGGCAAGTACTATCTCTATGCACCACTTCACGGACACGGCATCGCAGTGCTCGAGGCCAACTCACCCTATGGTCCCTTCAAGGATCCCCTTGGAAAGCCTCTGGTATGGGACCAGAGCAACTGGTACGATATCGACCCGTCAGTATATACAGACGCTGACGGACAGGCCTATCTCTACTGGGGAAACCCACACACCTTCTATGCCCGTCTGAACGACAACATGACATCCCTGAAAGACAGCGTGGTGAAACTGCCCCACATCAAACACTATCAGGAAGGGCCTTGGTTCTATAAGCGCGACGGGCACTACTACTGCGCCTTTGCCTCCACTTGCTGCCCTGAGGCCCTAGGTTATGCTATGAGCGACTCACCCACAGGCCCCTGGGAGTGGAAGAACTACATCATGCGCCCCACCCTGCGCGATCGCGGTAACCACCCTGGCATCTGCGACTTCAAGGGACACTCGTATGTATTCGGACAAAACTACGACCTCATGCACCTCGACACCTTCACACACCATGAGCGCAGAAGCGTGTCAGTTGCAGAAATTACCTACAATGCAGACGGCACCATCAATGAAGTGCCCTACTGGCTCGACCTCGAGCCCCTCAAGCAACTCTGCTGGCTGAATCCCTACCAGCGTGTCGAGGCAGAGACCATGGCATGGGGTTACGGACTGAAAAGTGCCAAAATGGGTATCGAGAACACGGGCGTGGTGGCTGATATGCCCGAATCTACTGGCAAACGCAACATGTACATCTTCGATATCAACGACGGAGAATTCATCAAACTGCGTGGTGTAGACTTTCTCCATGGTGCCAAGAAGTTCAGCATCAGCGCTGCCTCTACAGGCACTTGCAAACTGACGCTCCGCATCGACTCTCAGGATGGTCCCATCATTGGCGAGACCCTGATTTCTGATACAGGCAGTGTAGAGAAGTACAAGACATTCAACGCCAAGGTGTCTGGTGCTCAGGGCGTACACGACCTGTATCTCTGTTTCAGCAACTCTGAGGGCGACACGCATCTCGACTATTGGCAATTTAAATAAAGGTAATAAAAAGGGGGAACAATAAAAGAACTAAGAATTATGAAGAAAATATCATTATCAAAGGTATTGGGAGCAGTGAAAGGAGTTTTTCCTTCTTTCCTTTTTATCCTTTTACTTTTAATAACAAGCTGTAACACCGCTGTCGACATAGAGAAGCAGGTTGACGAGCTCTATGAGAAGATGCCTCAGGAGGAGCGCATCGCCCAACTGAAGAGCATGTATATGGACGAGCTCTTCGACGAACAAGGCCAGCTCGACACAGCCAAGTGTCGCAAACTGATACCTTTTGGCATCGGACACTTCTCACAGTTTGCCCTCCAGAAGCCCCGCGATCCAAACATCATTCGCGACATGGTGGTGGCTGTACAAGACTGGCTGAAGGCCAACACGCCCAATGGCATCCCAGCCCTCTTCCACGAAGAGGTACTCTCGGGCATCAACACCAAGGGCTCTACCATCTATCCCCAGCAGATAGGCCAGGCCTGCTCGTTCAACACCGAGTTGGCTGAGTTGAAGACCCGCCAGACCAGTACCACCATGCGTAAAATGGGTGGCATTCTGGCCCTTTCGCCCATGGTCGACGTATGTCGCACACCCAGTTTCAATCGTCTGGAAGAGTCGTATGGTGAAGACGCCTATCTCTCTGCAGCCATGGGGTCTGCCTTCGTCAAGGGTCTCCAACAGAGCGATCTGAAGAAAGGAGTTGGCGCCTGCACCAAGCACTATCTGGGTTATGGAGGCGGTGGCGACGCTGACGAGAAGGAGTTGATGGAAGAAATTCTGTTACCCCACGAGACTATGATTCGCACTATGGGGAGCGTGGCTGTGATGCCAGGCTACCACGACGTTCACGGCACGCGTTGTGTCTGCAACAGCGAGATTCTGCAGGACATCCTCCGCGACTATATTGGATTCGACGGCATGGTGGTGAGCGACTATACGGCCATCGACCAGATACCAGGACTCGACGATGTTGTGAAAAAGGCTGCCGCTGCCATTAACAATGGCAACGACGTCGACTTCCCCTTCGGCGCCAACTATCAATATCTTCAAGAAGCCATTGACAAAGGACTGGTAAAACCCGAAGTGCTCGAGCGTGCTGTTAAAAACGTGCTGCGCATGAAATTCCGTGCAGGCCTCTTCGATAAGGACGCCTACCTCTATAGCACTGAGAAGATTGAGCTCGACACGCCCGAAGAGCGACAGACCGCCTATGATATCGCGACCCAATCCGTAGTACTGCTCGAGAACAATGGTGTGCTACCGCTCACCAATGCCAAGAGTATCCTGCTCACAGGTCCTAATGCCAACACTATGTGGGCCATGCTGGGCGACTACTCGTTCCCTGCCATGTCATACTTCTGGAAAAGGGTAGAGAGCGACCTCGACCATCCTCACACCATCACCCTGCTCGAGGGCATGAAGGATAAGCAGCCCGAGGGCGTTAGCCTACTCTACTCACGCGGATGCGACTGGACAGAGGAGATAGAGACAAAATACGGAGAAGCAGGCGACGAGCGTGCCTGGGAGTTCACTTTACTGCATCGCAAGGTCGATGCCGGTGAGAAGGCCGACAAGGCCGAGGCCCTGAGCATGGCCAAGCAGGTCGATGTGATTATTGCAGCTGTTGGCGAGAACGTGATGCTCTGTGGCGAGAACCGCGACCGCCAAGGCTTGCGCCTGCCAGGCAAACAGGAGCAGTTCGTCGAGAATCTTATCCAGACGGGCAAGCCCGTGGTATTGGTCATCTTCGGTGGTCGTGCCCAGGTAGTATCCGGATTGGCAGAGAAGTGTGCTGCCGTCATCCAGGCCTGGTATCCTGGCGAGGAAGGCGGCCATGCCGTGGCAGACATTCTCTATGGCAACGTATCACCTTCCGCCAAACTCTCTGTCAGCTATCCTAACACAGAACTTTATGAGCCCATCTGTTACAACTCTACAGCTGTGCAAGACGCACGCATTCAGTGGCCTTTCGGCTATGGACTGAGCTACACAACGTTCGAATATGCCAATCTACAGGTTGATGGCGAAGTTCCCGTCTCAGCGCCCTTCGTCAATCTATCGTTCGAAGTGAAGAACACTGGCTCGATGGAAGCTTCAGAGGTGGCACAGATATACCTCTCGCCCACACAGGCCGACCAACCAATACGCCCCATACAGCTACAGGGTTTCGCCCGCGTGTCACTGAAGTCTGGCGAGACGAAGACCGTCAACGTGAAGCTCTACACCGATCAGTTCGGCTATTACAGCCACGAAGGTCAGCGCCAATGGAACATCCGTCCTGGCAAGTACACAATCAAGGTGGGTGCCTCATCGACAGACATCAGGCTCGAGCAGAAAATCAGCCTTACAGGTGAGCCCGTCAGCAAGCCTCTGCGCGACATCTATTTCTCAGAGGCCTCTGTCGAATAAATCTTAAATAATTCCTATATAAAAAATAAAAGACATGAGAAAAACTATCTTATCAACATTCATGCTGTGCCTCGCCTCTGTGGCCATGGCACAACCTGCTGGCGGATTCGGAGGTTTCCAGATGCCACAGGTGAAACTCGAAACATCACAAGAGTGGAAAGACGTGAACTATGCTGGCGACAACCAAGCCTATCACACCTGCGACATCTATCTGCCCAAACAAGAGAAAGCCTCCTATCCCGTGGTAATCCATATCTATGGCAGCGCATGGTTCAGCAACAACAGCAAGGGCATGGCCGATCTGGGCACCATCGTGAAGGCTCTGCTCAATGCGGGCTATGCCGTGGTGTGTCCTAACCACCGTTCCAGCATGGACGCCAAGTGGCCCGCCCAGATCAACGACATCCGTGCCGTCATCCGTTTCGTACGCGGCGAGGCAGCCAAATATAAGTTTGACACTTCCTTTATCGCCACTAGCGGTTTCTCTTCAGGCGGTCATCTGTCATCGACAGCAGCCACCACTAGCGGACTGAAACAGACCAAGGTTGGCACCGTCGATATCGACCTCGAGGGCAGCGTGGGTTGTCACCTTGACGAGAGTAGCGCCATTAACGCTGCCTGCGATTGGTCGGGCCCCGTAGATCTGACTGCCATGGACTGTGGCGAGGCCATGAAGATGGGCGAGAACTCACCTGAAGACGTGCTGCTCAACTCGAAGCTCGACAAGGAGCCCGACAAATACCTCAGCCTGAGCGCCACCAACTATGTCGACCCCAACGACCCGCCTATCATCATCTTCCATGGCGAGAAAGATAATGTAGTGCCCTGCTGCCAAGGCAAGAAGTTCTTTGAACTGTTGCAGGCTGCCGGTGTGAAATCAGAGGCCACCTTCGTTCCCGAGGGCGGACATGGCATGGGCATGTACAGCGAGGAGAACCTGCAGAAAATGGTTCGCTTCCTTGACTCCGTCAGATAAAGCAAGATGAAGAAGACACTGTTCATTGCAGCCCTGTCATTGTTTCTGCTCACCGCAGAGGCAGCGACAGGGGCTTTTTTTAGCGTTAAGAAGGTGGCACGCAACGCCATACGTGTCTGTTATGGCGAAAGTGATGTGAAAGACACCCTGCCCGACTGGCTCTACGTGAAGCACGACGAGGTGGAGCAGCAAGACATCACTTTTGCCGTCGAAGGCCAGCGGCTGAAGGTCTACACTAAAGACGGGCGTCCCGTTTTTCAGGCCTTGCGCCACGAGTTCCGTAATGGCATAGCCACACTGGCATTCGAGAGTCCAGAGGATGAATATCTTTTTGGCCTCGGACAATTCCAAGACGGCTACAGCAATGTGCGTGGCCTCTCTCGCCGCCTCACACAGGTGAACACCCAGATATCAATTCCCATGCTCATCTCGAGTAAGGGCTACGGCATTCTGTGGAACAACTACGGACTGACGGAGTTCAACCCCTGCGATCAGAGCATCAGGCTCACCAAGCAGAAGGGGGCAGGCAAGCAGGAGGTGGTCAATATCACCACTACCGAGGGGGGCAGACGTGAGGTGCGCGAGCGCCACCTCTTCGAAGCCGGCATTGACATTGCCGAGACAGGCGACTACGCTTTGTTACTTGATGTAGGACAGAAGATGGCCCGTCGCCATAACCTATGTATCGACGGACAGACCGTCATCGAAATGCAAAACCTTTGGCTACCCCCTACGGCGTCAAGCATCGTGCGCCTCGAAGCAGGACGCCACAAGCTGACAGCCGAGCTGACCAAGGACGACCAGCCCACCCTCTATTATAAAAAGGTGACTGGCGAGACCACCTTCCGTTCACCCATCGCCCATGCCGTTGACTACACCGTGTTCGTGGGTACCCCCGATGAGATTATCGCCACCTATCGTGAGCTCACAGGTCCCTGTCCGATGATGCCTGAGTGGGCGCTGGGCTATATCCACTGTCGTGAGCGTTTCCACTCCTCTGATGAGATACTACAGACAGCCCGACGATTCCGTGAGGAGCAGATGCCCTTAAGCGTCATTGTACAGGATTGGCAGTACTGGGGCAAACACGGGTGGAACTCCATGCAATTCGACGAGGACTTCTACCCCGACCCCAAAGCCCTCACTGACAGTCTCCATCAGATGGATGTGCGGCTCATGCTGAGTGTGTGGTCGAAGATCGACAAGCAATCAGAGGTGGGGCGTGAAATGGAGCGACAGCAGTATTACATCCCTGGGACCGACTGGATCGACTTCTTTAACCCCGATGCCGCACAAGCCTACTGGAACAACTTCCGTAAGCGCCTCGTACCCTTAGGTATCGATGCCTGGTGGCAGGACGCCACCGAGCCCGAGAACGACGATCTCGCAGGGCGTCATGTGAACAACGGGCGCTGGAGCGGCGAACAGGTGCGCAACGTCTATCCGTTACTGGTCAACAAGACCGTCTATGAAGGTCTTCTAGCAGAAGGCCGCGAACCCATGATCCTCACCCGTTGCGGATTCCCAGGTATCCAGCGCTACGGCTCTGCCCTGTGGAGCGGCGATGTAGGCAACGATTGGGAGACCTTCCGTCGCCAAATCACGGCAGGACTAGGCATGCAGGCAGCAGGCATCCCTTGGTGGACCTACGACGCAGGCGGCTTCTTCCGTCCACGCGACCAGTATACCAATCAGGACTATATCGAACGTATGCTGCGCTGGATAGAGACGAGTGTCTATCTGCCCCTGATGCGTGTGCATGGTTATATGAGCGATACTGAGCCGTGGAACTACGGTCCTGAGGCGCAGGCCGTCATCGCCCAGTGCCTGAAGGAGCGTAAGCGCTTGCTGCCTTACATCAAGCAGTGTGCCGAACGCGTCTCGACAGAGGGTTACACACTGATGCGCCCACTTGTATTTGATTTCTCTGACGATCCCGAGGCCCTGCGCCAGCCTTATGAATATATGTTCGGCCCTCGCCTGCTCGTCAGCCCCGTCACAGAGCCTAGTGTCAGCGAGTGGACCACCTACCTACCCCGCAATCCAGGCGGCTGGCGCTGCCACCAAACGGGGCAGCACTACGACGGTGGTCAATACATCACCACGATAATAAACAAGACCTTCATCCCCGTCTTCGAACGGGAGTAGCGTCTTTATATATATAGTAATTGTTATATCCACTTTTTACCCCTCACTTTCCGCACTTCCCACACCTAAATCA
>Ga0326512_10002533_pt1 | contig 13531 bp, 23 predicted proteins | sample 1_2617_0518_D_FD_203652 | JGI IMG/M metagenome (GOLD analysis project Ga0326512, IMG submission 203652) | Bovine rumen microbial communities from UC Davis, California, United States - 1_2617_0518 | ecosystem: Host-associated > Mammals > Digestive system > Stomach > Rumen | place: USA... | reverse complement strand
CAAGAAATTTTAAACTACCAGTATCACCGGGCGGTGCTTTACCGCCTGTAATCGGCGTTAGCCAGTTTGAAACAGAAACATGGGTGTTCACACTGGTTGAGGCTGACGGCACGATTTACACGCCATCAACAGGTGCTATCATTGGCATCAAAGCGGATGGTAACATCATTGACAACGCAGGCACGGTTGATGAAGACGGCAACGTGGTTATCAACGTTACAGAGCAGATGACCGCATCACCCGGCACGGCACTTTTTGAAATCCTTTTTGACGGTGCAACACACGGCACAGCGAATTTCACTGTAAACGTTGAAAAGCGACCCACAGAGGGTGGAACGGAGAGCGTAACCGACATCTCATTACTGGAACAGGCAATCGAGGCAGGCGGAAAATTTCAGAGCGTAACAGGCGATATTGCTACACTGAAAGACGGACTGGCAAGCGAGGCGAGCACCAGAGCAACACAGGATAATGTTTTATCTGCACGTATTGACAACATCATTGCACTGCCAGAGGGGAGCACCACAGGAGATGCGGAGTTACAGGACATCCGCATTGGTACGAACGGCACGACATACCCCACGGCAGGCGATGCGGTGAGGGGTCAGTATACTGACTTAAAAAACGCATTAAACAATTTTAAGTTAACAAAAGTTGAAGCGACTGGAACAAAAGAAATCGAAACAGAAAATTTATATATTCCTGCTGATGCGACAGCTGGTTATTATCTCAATGGCACGGGAGGTACACCTGTAGCAAACGCGTCATACGGTTATTCTGATTATATCCGTCTTGATGGTGATGAAATCGTTTATCCGGCTAGTATTCAAAATTTTGCAATATATTTTTACGACTCTGATAAAACGCTTCTTTCACCTGCTAACAGAGCTCTTAAGAACTTTGCACAGGCGTCAACATGGCCAGCAGGAACATATTATTGCAGATTTAATTTTGGTATTTCATATCTGAATAACATTAATTTCAGAACCAAAAAAATAACTGGTTATTATCTGAATGAAGACCAGATTATTAAAAATGAATCGGTTTTATATGTTGGCAGTAATAGAGAAATCACAACATTAAAAGATGCGGTTGATTTTATCAATTCAAACGCAGGGAAAAAGTACACTGTAAAACTTGATGAAGGTACATATAACCCTCTTGACGGGATTGACCTTGAAGCACAGTCATCAACATTTGTCGGTCTTGTACTTCCGGATAATGTGTATATCGAAGGAACAGGAAATCCGGACAATGTTATTATCTCAATAGACGGGCAATATCTTCCTAATAATATCGTAAAGAATGAAATCTCTGTTCTTAATTTCTGCAAAAATAACGGTCTTAAAAATCTGACTGTACACTCTGTCAATGTTCGTTATGGACTGCATGATGACGATTCATACAGGGTAATAGACCCTGTTATGAATGCTGTGCAGACATTTGAAAACGTTCGATTTGTTAATGGTGACAGCACAGTCGGCGGTGTTGCTTCGTATTGCGTTGGAATCGGTGCAAAGTATGGACAGGAATTTAAGTTTAAAAATTGCGTGTTTGAAAATCAGGATACAACACTTTGCGCGTTCCTTGCTCACAATGGAACAACGGCATTGACACCCGTAAAATATGAATTTACCGAATGCATGTTCAAAAATGTTGGTCGTACTTCCATGCGGTTCACAACGACATCACGTGTCATGTCTGACATTATCAGTATCACAGGTTGCAAGATGAACAAACCTATTAGGTTAGATCGTGCATCTTCTTACCAGTCAACACAGACAGCATTTAAGTTATACGGCTATGGTAACGCTGGAGCAAGTGTTATTACAGATGGAATTGTGTTGACAGAAGCAGATACAGAAATGCTTATTTCTTAAAGGAAACTTTAAGTAAGCTGATACACCAATAGAAACACCAATACACCAACAGAAACACCAATACACCAATTGGTGTTTCTGCTATACTGAGCATGAGGTGATAACATGGTAAAAGTCGGAGATAAACTGCGAGTGTATGACCGAGAAAACAACATGATTGTTGAAATGGTTATTGATAAGATGTGCGAAGACGAAACAGAACACACTATCAAAATTGACGGAACACCGACAGATGAAAGGGAACTATCACATATGTAAAGTGCATTAAAATCGTTGACTGATGTCAATTGGGGTATGCGTTTGCGGACACATACTTGAATGGGGTTGGAAACAATCCCCTTTCTTGATGGCTTTCCGCTATACTGTGCATGAGGTGATACTATGGACATTCCGAAGAAGCAGACAATCAATCTGATACGTTTTCACGCAGAAGGAGATACAGAAGCCTTTGAAACAGAAGCAAAAAAGATTGCACGAGAACTGTATGAAAACGGTGAGGAGGACTTGGCACGGTATATTGTCGGTCTATTCAGTGATAGTAACTACATCGTGCCACAGGAGGAAATATGAAAATTTGTGGAGTGGACTATGAAATCATAGAAACGGACGATATTTTCAACAGTGATGGTGGACATTTTGCCCAGATAAATTACATGGACGGTAAAATTTATCTGAACAAGAACATGTGCGACAGCGCAAAAATAGAGGCATTGACCCATGAAGTGACTCATGCGCTTCTTGTGTACATTGGAAGACAGGATTTGTCTAATGACGAATCGTTTGTGCAAGCACTCGGAAATGCGATTAACCAAACGTTTCTTCCTAGGCAGTACGAGTGGAACGGTTACGAGATCACTTGTGAGATGAAGAAAATTAAATAAGAGGGCAAGAAAATGAAAAATATTTTGCTTGGCTTCATGTGCGCTATGGCGTGGGATGCTATCAAACATGTGTGGAAGAAATACACCACAGTGCCAAAATCAAAAAGGCTTTAACACTCGCCAACGCTCATGATGCGTTAAAAAATCAGTGTGAGAGTTAAATGAGCGTTAACGCCCACGGAGAGACTGAGGTCTGACCGTGAAAGCTCGCCAAGGGAGTGAGAAAGGCATAGTCTGAAGCAAATTTGTGAAACTCAAACGGTTCACCTACTGAGCCAGCGTGACAGTCGCTTTGCAAATTACAGGCAAGTTAAATTTGCAATTATAAACAGATTTTCCGTAGTAAATTTGCAAAATCGAGCAATAAATTTGCAAAATTGCAAGTTACGGACAAATTAAAAACAGATTTCATGGGGCAGATTGATTCTGCCCTTTTGTTATGGAGGAAAAACCAATGTTGTTGTTCAAGGAGCGGACAACATGCCCGGATGCCAGAGACCCGGCATATTGTGCCGTAAGCGGAGGCGGAAAGAATCACAGCATTTTGGGCAATCCCAAAGGGCGCATATATGAATTTTCTGTACTACCCAATTGCACTGGGCACGTGCACGGCAGATGCATTGAACAGCTTGGAACAGATGCCATGCTGTGCAGGGGCAACGCAGAGAATTATTGGGATTATCACGACAATTTAAGAAGAAGCCAAACGCCCATGGTTGGATCAATTGCATGTTGGCGAAAAGGTAATGCGCACCACGGCGATGACGGCGCAGGGCACGTTGCTTTTGTTGAGGCTGTCAATTCCGTGGGTGACATCACCGTCAGTGAAAGCGGATGGACAGGCACGAAGGCAAACGGCAGATACTGGCGCAGACGCACGATTAGGCGGAAGAACGGCACATATAGCATTGGCAGTGCGTACACCTTCCAAGGCTTCATTCACGTGTACGACCCGGTGCGAATCAACCCGGTGAAAGATGGCGTATACCGTCTGTACAATCCCAACGGCAATGAACACATGTTCACACTGAACCATGGTGAGGCAAACAGCCTTGTGCGTGCCGGGTGGCGATATGAGGGCATCGGATGGTATGCGCCGACAGAGGGTTCCAACGTGTACCGCCTGTATAACCGCCGGGATCATTTATTGACCACGAACGCCCAGGAACGTGACAAACTGGTGGCACTCGGTTGGAAATACGAAGGAATTGCAATGCATTCTGGCGGAGATGTGGAAGTGTACCGCCTGTATAACGCAAACAGCGGTGAGCACATGTATACCGCAGATTATAAAGAGCGTGATGCATTAATCCGCATGGGCTGGCGGTACGAATGTATCGCATTGAGAGGTGAGAAGAAATGAAGCTGAAAAACGAACATTATGATGCGCTGAAATGGCTGTGCCTTATCGCACTGCCTGCGTTCGCAACATTCTATGGCGTTGTAGCCAACGTATGGGGCGCTCCGTACGGTGACAAGATCGTGGCAACCATCAATGCCGTGGCAACGCTCATCGGTGTATTAATCGGCGTGAGCACGTACAACTACAACAAGGAATAAACCAATGGACTACACAATATCATTACAGGAGGTTTTCTGGCTGTGCGCAGGGCTTGCCGGGGTGATTGGCGTTGTTTCCATCATCCGTAAGCCGTTCACGAAACTGGACGACCACGAGCGCAGATTAAAACTGCTAGAAGAAACAGACACGCAGAGGGGCGAGGCTGACAGATTCACCATGCGTGCGCTGAATGCCATAGTCAATCACATGATTGACGGCAACGGCATTGAGGCATTAAAGAGCGTGCGTGATGAGTACCAAAACAAAATTATCGAGAATCAGAAATAGACCGCAGAGAAAATCTGCGGTTTTTTATTTTTGCCTGCCTAATGAGCGTGACCGGGAGTTACTGGAAATCTACCGAAGCATTCCCAACAAGCGTGAGTGGTTGAAAGAATGCTTGCGGAGGTACAAAGAGAACCGCTAGACACAGCCGTTTTTTTATGTATACTATTGGTGCTTTTCTTGTTTGATTTCCCTTTGTTTGGGGCGCATCTACCGGGGTGCGCCTTTTTTTCGTGATACAAATTTGATACAAAAAATTATGAAAGGCTCATCAGCGCACGGACGAAAACCGCATAAAATGGGCGTTTTCGGTAGTCTACAACCATGTAGAAACATATCTAATCAATTCCGCTCACTCGCTCTTATCGGTAAAAAAGCCCTAAAAATGGGGCTTTTTTCATGCTGTGATACACGAATGATACAAATTTACTCATGAATCTCATCGAGTTTTGCTACCAGCGCATCATCCGATTCTTTCAGCAGATGCGCATATACCCTCATTGTGATGTCAACAGAGGCGTGCCCAAGGCGTTTGGACACGGCAACGATATTCACACCGTTGTTAATCAATAATGTGGCGTGTGAGTGCCTTAAATCGTGTAATACGATGGGCTGTACTCCGCTTCTTTCAATCGCACTGGTAAATTCTCTTTGAATGTTTGAAATTGGCAGAGAACGGATACCGCCGAAAACGAAAGGGTCGGCACGATCTATGCACGGCTTCAGAATTTCCAGTGTTCGTTTGTCCAACGATATGGTGCGCTCTGATGTGTCTGTTTTCAACGGCAGAAAACCGTTTTTGTAGTGCTTAATGGCTCGCCAGATGCGCACTTTGTTGCCCTTTAAATCGTCTTTACACAGTGCCATGCCTTCACCCCTACGGCATCCAGTCCAATACAGGTACGTGAAAAAGGCTTTGTAGTATTCGCCATCCACACACGAAAGAAACTGGTTGAATTCTTCTGGAGTCCACACCGGGTGTTCCTGTTTGTCTTCCTTGGTCAATTTATAATTCTTGATGACAACGCTATTATCCGGGATGCCGTACGTGTCATATGCGTATTTACAGACCCCACGCACGTACCCCAAGCCACGGTTGATTGTCCTAACCGCCATGGTGTCTTTTAAACTGTTCCGCCAGTCAACCAGCGCTGGGCGTGTCAACGCCTGCATGGTTTCCGTATGTAGGGGAAAATGTAGCCGTATCCATGAGGCTTTCATGCTTCTGGCGGTGGCTGATGCATCTGTATTCATCAAATATTCTTGGAATAACTCATCAAACGCCATATGGCTTAAATCCGTGCCGTCTGTGCGGTGTTTTGCTTCATAAATGACCGCATCCCTTTTCGTAGCAAAACCACGCTTTAAAACCTGTTTATGTGCGCCTGTGCGTGGGTCGGTGGTTTGAAATTTGGCGTACCATGTACCACGCTGTTCATCTTTGTATACTGGCATATTATCTCCGTTCTAAAAATTCCTGTAGATTGATCCCGGTAACCTCGCAGTAGTGTAAGAGGGTGTCGGCATAGAGTTTTCTCTTGCCTTTTTCCCAACAATGCACAGCTGTTTTTGTTACGTTCATGCGCCGGGCAACTTCAGCTTGTGATAGATGCCTGGCTTTCCTTTGTTCTTCTAGCCATCCGCCTAATTTAATATCGAATTCATCCATTTTCGTTACCCCTTTGCTAACTTTAGAATAGCACCGCAAAAACTAAAAGAGAATTTAGAAATGCTTAAAACGAATCAAAAAAGCGTTGACGGAACGCTAATGGTGTGCTTACAATATTGACAGTTAGCGGAACGCTAACGGAAAGGAGAAGAACAATGGAAAATGTGAAACTGTCAGTGGTAGCACTGGCGACCATCAAGGGCATGACCATCAAACAACTGGCGAAAGAGTGCAACATTTCAGAATCCCATCTGCGCAAAGTTTCTGCCGGGTATGCCAAAATGACCGCACGTGATTTAATCGCACTGGCAACGGCGTGCAATGTATCACCATTCAGCATCAAGATTGACTAATTTTTTTGGGAAAGGAGTTAGCGGAGCGCTAACGAAATGAAGACACGAAGGGAAATTCTGAAAGATGCCTACATCCGCAAAACGCACATAGCCGTGCTTCTGGGTGTGCCTAGGTCAACCGCCAACAGGCTGTATCAGATCGCTGATGAAATCGACTGCGAGCAGTTAGGCGCTTGGCGTGTAGAGCCTCAAAAGGTACGCATGAAAACGTTACTTAGAGTTGCGGGCATCGACTACAAATTTTTAGAAAGGCAAATTTATGAAGAACATTAAAATTTCAGACATCATCATCATGGCATGCATGATTGCCGTAACCGTTGTTATCCTCGCCGGGATTGTGGGAGTAGACCTGTTATGAGTCACCAGTGCAAAGATTGCCTGTACTTCCACAAGGAAGAGCGCATGGAGAAACTCGGCAACACCGAATACAAAATGGAGATTTGCCAGTGTTGGATACACGGCAACAACTGGCATCCAACGGTGCTGTCAACACTGCCCAATGGATATTGCCACAGATGGGCATATAAAGGCGAGGGAACCCCGGCAGACCACACCGCCCGGATGGAATGGCACACAGGGGAGCCAGAAAAGGACGGCAGATATTACGCCAAAATCTGGCGCAAAGATTACGACACAGGAACAGGCGAATTCTATGAATACGCCGACATCATGACACTGCCGTTCACGGTGAGATATGGATGGAACACAAGCAAGTGGAATGGGCAGTATATCATTGGCAAAAACTATTCGCCAACAAAATGGGCAGATGTAGCCGAGTGGGCAGAAATCGAGGTGAGGGGGAAATGATGATTGCATTAACGTGCGTGTGCATCGTTCTGATTGTGGCATGCGTGATTCTCACAATGGAGATGACTAACGCATTCAAGTACATTGCGGAGCATGACAACGACATTCTGACACTTTCCGATGCGATCCAGAAGGAAACGGAAGAGCGCAAGCGTGAAGCCAGTTTCATTCATGCAAGAGTGGACAGCATCAGCAATAAAACAAACGACATCTGCAAACGCTATGTGCTTTACAGAAACCCCAGCAACGGCGGTGTGCAGTGGGCAAACGAATATGAGGTAAACGAAGATGAGTGAAAAGGAAATCAAAGAAGAAAAAGCAATCGAAGAAATGAACCTGTGGCAGAGAATCCACGCCGTATCAACCGAGGTTGGCAGGGTCGCAATGACACTGGCGGTGGACACAGGCAAGGGCAAATCTTACAAGGCTGTTTCAATCAACGATGTTGTGGATAGCCTCATCCCTGTGCTTGGCAAATACAGACTGGTGGTAGTGCCGGGCGATAAGGAAATCATCGAGCAGTCACAGATTACAACAACAACGCAGTACGGCGAGCGTGCACAATTCTTCATCAGACTGCGTGCGGAATTCCACATTGTCAATATCGACAAGCCAACGGAATTCATCACGGTGAGCGGATATGGCGACGGCATCGACAGTGGCGACAAAGCCACAGGAAAGGCAAATACATACGCCAGAAAGTACGCACTCATTGATGCATTCAATCTTTCCAAAGGCGATGACCCGGACAAGGACGCATCACAGGAGTACAAGAAAATCACATACGCCACAGCCGAACAGGTCGCCAAGGTAAAGGTTTTGTACACGGATGAGGAAATCAGCAAAATGCTTAAACGCATGAAGAAAGATAACCTGTACGCATGCACCACGGAACAGGTGGAAAAGATGATTGCATCACGTGACCACTCCGCCATTGAGGACAACACGCCAACATACTGATGCGGTACAGATACACCGATGTGCCAAGCCTGTTACAAGGCGACATGCCAGAGGATGAGGCGGAGTGTTACAGATGCCACAAACACGGCTGTGAATTCCACCACATCATGAACGGCACATCATCACGGAAAGACAGCGAGCGCATCGGGGCATGGGTGTGGCTGTGCCCAAAATGCCATCACTGGGCGCACACCACAGGGGAAGGCGCACGCTATCTGCGGAAACTGAAGGCAGAAGCGCAGACGGCATACGAAGTTGACCACACCCGTGATGAATGGATGTTCTTATTTCACAAAAATTACAGAGAGGATTAACACATGAAAGTAATAGACCAATACCAAGGCAATAACTTTGTGTTTTACAATGGGGATTCCTGCGAAATCATGAAAGAATTGCCTGATAATTCAGTACATTTTAGCATCTTCAGCCCGCCATTCATTGACTTATACACATACAGCGATTCTGAAAGAGATATAGGTAACTGCAAGTCATCAGAAGAATTTGATATTCACATGGCATTCATTGCAGAACAGTTATTCAGAATCATGAGAAACGGCAGAATTATTGCGGTGCATTGCATGATTATGCCAGCAATGAAGTTTAAAGACGGATATATAGGCGCAAAAGACTTTCCAGGCGAATTGATAAGGATATTTGAAAAAGCAGGATTTATTTATCATTCCGAAATCTGTATATGGAAAAATCCCGTTACTGCAATGCAGAGAACCAAAGCACTTGGCTTATTGCACAAACAGTTAAAGAAAGACGCGTGCATGTGCCGTCAGGGTTTCCCTGACAAGGTTCTTGTGTTCAGAAAAACGGGAGAAAATGAAGAACCAGTAACAAATACAAATGAAACATTCCCTGTGGATCTTTGGCAACAATATGCAAGCCCTGTATGGATGGATATAAACCAGTCAAACACATTACAGGCTAATTCCGCAAGAGATAACGAAGACGAGAAACATATCTGCCCGTTGCAGTTAGATGTTATTGAACGGTGCATTAAATTGTGGACAAATCCGAATGACATTGTATTTACGCCATTCGGCGGAATTGGATCAGAAGTATATCAGGCGTTAAAGATGGGACGGCGTGGCATTGGCATTGAACTGAAACCAACGTATTACAAACAAGCCGTAAAAAACTGCATAAACGCAGAATCAATGAAGATGGTTTCATTATTCGATGACGGGGGCATGTGATGTTTCACCATAATGCAATAAAAAACAGCGGTTTCCGCGCTGATATGAATTACGAAGAATTTTTAAAACAAAAAGAGATCGTTATTCATGATAGCGGGTTTAATCCTGAAAGGTTAAATGACAATCTGTTTGATTTTCAAAAAGATATAGTTGCATGGGCACTGCGGAAGGGAAAAGTGGCATTGTTTGAAGATACCGGATTAGGCAAGACAATTCAGCAGTTGGCGTGGGCTGACGCAGTAGCGAAGCATGAAAACGGCAGAGTGCTGATTCTTGCGCCACTGGCGGTAAGCAAACAGACAGCAAATGAAGCACATAAATTCGGCGTGCATGTAACGCTATGCGAAACAAACGCAGATGTTATGGACGGCATAAACATAACCAATTATGAAAAACTGCATCATTTTGACACAGAACAATTCTGCGGGATCGTGTTAGATGAGTCTTCAATCTTGAAAAGTTATTCAGGTAAAACAACCAACGAACTAATTAACCGCTTTAGATTTACAAAGTATAAACTTGCCTGCACGGCTACGCCTTCACCTAATGATTTTACGGAATTAGGCAACCACGCAGAGTTTCTGAATGTTATGACAATGAATGAAATGTTATCAATGTTCTTCATTAACGATTCTTCAAATGGCATAGGATGGAGGCTGAAGGGGCATTCAGTATCAGAATTTTTTAAATGGATCGCAGAATGGGCAATTATGATTAAAAATCCTTCTGACTTGGGTTTTGATGGCAGTAAATTCATATTGCCAAAACTGAAAATACATAACATTGTTACAGAATCACCGCCCGCAGAAAGTCAGTTGTTTGCGTTGCCTGCCGAAACATTGCAGGAACGACGGCAGGCGCGAAAAGACAGCCTAGAAAACAGAGTTGCTGAAGCAAAACGAATTGCGGAAACAACAGACGAACAAGTGCTGATATGGTGCAACTACAATGACGAATCTGAAGCGTTAAAAAAAGCAATTACGGGCAGTTATGAAGTAAAGGGATCTGATACAGACGAACACAAAGAAAACGGCATGATTGGCTTTTCCGAAAATACCATCAGCAAATTGATAAGCAAGCCAAGTATTTGCGGTTTTGGTATGAACTGGCAAAATTGCCACAAAATGATATTTTGCGGGTTGTCAGATTCGTATGAACAATTCTATCAGGCTATACGCAGATGCTGGCGATTCGGTCAAAAAAACGAAGTTGATGTATACGTAATTACAAGCGAAGCGGAAGCAAACATCTTAAACAACATAAAAGCAAAACAGGACAGGCATGATCTTATGAGTGCTGAAATGCTGAAGACAATAAACGCAATAACCAAGGAACGTTTATACAATATGCGTTTTGAACATTCGCATTATAAACCGCAAGAAGAATTAAAACTGCCTGCGTGGGGGATAAGATGACACAGAATGAGCGGTTATTAAATCATCTGAAAAGCGGTAAGAGCATAACCAGAGCCGAGGCAATGTGGGATTTGCGCATTGGCAATCTGCCAGCACGAATCAACGAACTGCGAGCCAAGGGCTACAACATCATCACAGAGAAGCGGAAGAGCGCAAGCGGTGAAACATACGGCGCTTACAGGTTAGAAATCAATGATTAAGTGGACGATTTCATGGACACCATGCACGATGGTTGACCAGTGCTTTATACCGCAACTGGCGAGCGTTGGCAGATGCCACGTACTGGTGACATACGGCAAGAAACCGAAAGTTGGAATCGCATATTTAGAGCACGGCAGAGTGGTGAACAAGCGCTATACAGACATCACGGCGTTTGCAACACTGCCAGAGCCGTACAAGGAGAACAGAGATGCTTAATAAATTTGAGGTTGGCGAGGTGGTCAGAGTAGTAGAGCCATGTATAGATGACCGCCCGGAAAGATGGACAAGCGAACACGAAAGAATGATTGGCAAACTGGACACAATCAGAGAGTGGTACAGAACAAGCGATGGTTATTCATACACGTTAGACAAAGCGCTTGGCTATTACGAAGAAAACTGGCTTGAGAAGGTAGCGCAGTATGAGTGATGGGCGGTTTTACTGGCTGAAATTAAAGCGTGATTTCTTCAAACGGCACGACATCCGCATTGTTGAGGAAATGCCCAACGGCAAAGAATACATTCTGTTTTATCTCAAACTCTTGTGCGAATCGGTAGACCATGACGGAAACTTGAGGTTTTCGGATGAGATACCGTACAACACCGAAATGCTCGCAACGATCACGGAAACCAATCTGGACATTGTGCGCAGTGCCGTGAAGCTGTTCACCGACCTTCACATGATGGAAAAACTGGATGATGGAACAATCTACATGCGTGAGGTAGCTGGGATGATTGGCAGTGCCACAGACAACGACAATGCCAACCGTCAGAGGCGGTACAGAGAACGGCAAAAAGCACTAGAAAACAGCACCGATGTTACGCCACCGTTACTGGAGCGTTACGAAGCCGTTACGAATAATAACGAGAGTAAGAGTAAGAGTAAGAGTAAGAGACAGAGTAAGAGTATATGGCGCTTTACACCGCCCACGCTCACCGAGGTTGAACAGTATTGCAAGGAACGGCACAACAATGTTGATGCACAGCGCTTCATTGACTACTACACAGCTAACGGCTGGGTGCAGGGCAGAGGAAAGCCTATCAAGGATTGGAAAGCGTGCGTGAGGACATGGGAACGCGCAACACCGAAGACCCACATTGTGGAGCCAATGCCAAAAATGTTCACAGAGCCGTACGAAGAAGAGCAAGCCGACCCGGAGAAGAGCAGAGAACTACAAGAGAAGATTAAACAGCTACAGGAGCAAATGAAATGAAAGCATGGTGTTTATTTGAACAGAGCGGAACGTTTAAGCGTGAATTTGAAAAACTGGGCATTCATGCGGAGGACTACGACATCATGAACGAATACGGAGAAACCGACCACGTAATGGATTTGTTCGCCGAGATTCACACAGCATTCACGGGGGGGGGTCAGTATTTTTGACCAGATAACCAAAGATGACATTGCGCTGGCTTTCTTCCCATGTACCTATTTCCAGTCATGGCACTCCGCCTGGTTCTTGGCTGAAACGCCGAACTGCCGAAACATGACCGACAGAGAAAAACTGGAAATGGTGCACGAACGGCACGGCAAGTTGCATCGGAATTATGAAACGTTTGTGGAGATGTACGCAGTGGCAATTGACAAAGGCTTTCGGCTGATTATTGAGAACCCATACACACAGCCACATTACCTCACAAGATACTTTCCGATAGAACCGAAGCTGATTGATACAGACCGCACGCAACGTGGCGACTGGTACAGAAAGCCAACACAGTATTGGTTTGTGAACTGCGATCCAAAAAACAATCTGATATTAGAACCAATGATTGTGCGGAAACGGCGCATTGTGAATGAGCCTATGGCATCGGATAACCACATCCGGGCAAAGGAACGTTCCGAGATTGCACCACAGTACGCAGAACGATTCATAAAAGAATTCATACTGGAGGGGAAATGATTAACAGAACAGTAATTGTTGGAAGGCTCACGGCAAAGCCAGAGCCGAAGAAAACGAACAGCGGAAAGAGCGTAACCAACATCACAATTGCGTGCCAGCGCAACAGAGATGAAGCGGACTTCATCCCGGTGACGGTGTGGAATCAGTCAGCCGATTATCTTTGCCAGTACGGCGAGAAAGGCGCACTGGTGGCGGTTGATGGAAGAATCAGCGTGCGGAAGTACACCGACAACGCCGGGAATCAGCGCACGGCAACAGAAATCATTGCAGAGGCGGTGCAGTTAATGAGCGCCAAGAAAGAAGACTTGTACGATGAGTTACCCTATTGACCGTATCAAGTTTAAGCATTCTGAGGCGATCGCAAGCGCCGACAAAGACGCAATGGCACAGTTTACGCACGGCAAAATCACTTTCCA
>Ga0326512_10002532_pt1 | contig 13534 bp, 12 predicted proteins | sample 1_2617_0518_D_FD_203652 | JGI IMG/M metagenome (GOLD analysis project Ga0326512, IMG submission 203652) | Bovine rumen microbial communities from UC Davis, California, United States - 1_2617_0518 | ecosystem: Host-associated > Mammals > Digestive system > Stomach > Rumen | place: USA... | reverse complement strand
CAGTGAAGAATGAGATTGAAAGAATTAAGTCGACGATATTGTTGAAAGAGAATAATTCACTTTTGACATCAGGTGTTTAGAATAATGGACAGATTTGAGATACTTAGGGATATTGGGATTGGCGAACTGGCTATTAAGGCTCTGAAAAGCTATCTCCATGACAGGTGCATTGCCTTGTCTCAGTTGCAGACCTTGGTGCTTCGCGACAGGAAAAAGCAACTGAAGAAAATATACCAGCCTTTAACTCTTGCTATAGAAAAAGGACAGACAGGACATGAGCTGGATGAACTGAAAATTGGCTGCTACGAAAAATCTCTTGATGGCTACAGCAAGTTACTGATAGTGGATGCAGCGGGCATGGGCAAGTCGACTATGACAAAGATCATGTTCATGGATTTGGCGGAAAGGGCAGAATATATTCCCGTCTATGTGGAACTGAGAAGAATGACCTTTACAGCAAGCCTCGCCAAAGAGATAGCAGTAATGGTGATGGGGGGGCAGGAGGAATGCAACCTTGGCGATTTCTCCAAGATGCTTGAAACGGGAAAAATCGTGCTATTTCTTGACGGCTTTGATGAAACAGGACTGGAAATAAGAGAAAAAGTCGTTTCTCGTATTAGGGAATTGACAGACAGCTATCCGCAGAATCATTATATACTCACTTCCAGGCCAGAGACAGAACTCAATGGACTTCGAAATTTTATAAAAGTAAGCATCAAACCCTTGCAAAAGTGGGAAGCATTCGAACTACTGACACGCTATGATGATCATGGGGAAACCTCACGACTGCTGGTGGAAAAGCTGAAAGAGAAAGAATACAAGGCAATTGATGACTTTCTGAAAAATCCTCTGTTGGTGTCATTGCTATTTGCCGCATTCGACTATAAGCAGACTGTACCTTTAAAAAAGCACCTATTTTACAGCCAAGTCTATGAAGCTTTCTTTGAGAAGCACGATTTGAGCAAGGGCGACTGTGAGCATGAAAAGAAATCGGGACTGGACAGATTTGACTTCGACAAAGTACTGCGCGTGCTTGGGTATAACAGTATGATGAAACAAAAGGTGGAATTCAGCAAAGATGAAATCCTGGAAATGATTGGACAGGCAGGGTTGTATTGCGCTGACTTGACATTCAGGAATGAGGATTTTCTGTACGATCTGCTTCATACTGTTCCTCTGTTCTCAAAAGACGGCATCTTTTATCGCTGGTCGCATAAGTCTTTGCAAGAGTATTTTGCTGCCAGATTTATATCCATCGATGCAAAAGGACAGAATGAAACCATCCTTCGCTCCTTATACAACAGTGACAGGACAGACAAGTATATCAATATGTTCGACATATTCTATGACTTGGACAATTATGAGTTTCATCGAGTGCTAACATTGACATTCTTGGAGGACTATATTGCCTACTTCAACAAGAGCTTTCTACCGATAAACGGAATTGACGATGAGTCAATTAAATTAAGAATAGCGATGCTTTATGATAGGGGTGGTTATCTGTCATACACGAAAAAGGAAATAGCAAGGCGGGACATGCTGGCGTTCATTATAGAGGAATTTTCAAGATATGTGAAGGAAGGGCATACACTGATGAATCAGACATCAGGGTATACAATAGGTGGTCTGACATTCTGTAGAATCCTTCATTTTAAAAAAAATGAACCGTTCATCAATCTTCTGAAAGCAAGAAAGGTTCCGGTGTTTAGTACTGTCAGCAAGGAAGTCGGATTCCCTGATGAAAATATGAGGATTCGTGAGGGGGAATTTAAGCAAATAGAGGATATATACACATTCTCCTATTCTCAAAGTGCATATAACTATGGTACTTTTTGTCTGTCGACGAACAATGAAAAAGAAGAAACAATCATTGATTTTGTTAAGGCAAAAGATTATGCAAACCAAATATATTCAATGATTAGCATGAAGACTAATATGTCTTCTATGATTGAGAATCTTTGAGAAACTTAGAGTAAAAAAACTGTAACAATTTATTTGAGAAAGATATTATGAGTGAAATAAGATTCAGGCTGGCAAAGCCAAGCGATGCAAAACAAATAGCAAGGTGCCATTGGCATGTAAGAGACAGATATTCGCAAGGAATATTTCTGTCCCTTGGAGAAGGATTTCTTAGGACTTACTACAGAATCATCCTTAATGACCCTTGGGAGGTAGTGATATGTGCGGAAAATAAAGATGGTAAAATAGTAGGATTTACAAGTGCAACAATAAACGGACGTGCTCAGGCAGATAATCTGAGAAAACACAAAATCCGTCTTGGCTTAGCCGCGACTAAAGCAATTATCCTTCATCCACATCTTGCTAAAGAGGTGTGGTTAAGATATAAATCATTAAAAGCAGAGGAAAACGGTCCAAAATTTGTAACTATTGACGGAGTTAGGGGGGAGTATTGGTGTTGGATGAAAGATGAAGACTCCCTGCTCTCAGTCGAGATGGATCATGCAAAAAATCACATTCTTTATGATTTGGGCTATCGGGAATGCTTCTTCGAAGTGGATAAGTTTAACAAGCAGGTATATAAATTCCACCTTAAAGTCAATAAGGCGGAACCCATAGAAGATATAACATTGCCAGATGGGCGTGTTAGAGTGTTGTTTAGGGTACAACTAAAACCCGGAAAATAATACAGTATTAATATTTAAATTTTTTATTTATGGAACTCAACGAATTTATTGAAAATTTTGCAAATCAGTTTGATGATACTGATGCAAGTGAGATTAAGGCAGAAACCGTGTACAAAGAGTTAGATGAGTGGTCAAGTTTATTGGCACTTAGCGTAATAGCCATGGTTGATGAAGAGTATGACGTTGCTTTGAAGGGCGATGACATACGTAGCGCTCAGACTGTGGAAGACTTGTACAATTTAGTAAAGGAACGTGCATAATGGCTTTCTTAAAGATTGATAATGTCTCCATTTGTGGAATTGCAGCGTGTGTCCCCAAAAACATTGAGCGCAATAGCGAATCTCCATTATTCGCTGATGAAAAAGAGAGGCAGAATCTAATTGAGTCAACGGGTATTGAAGAAAAAAGAGTGGCACCAGAAGGGTGCTGCTCTTCAGACTTGTGCTTCTCTGCTGCTGATAAGTTGATTGCCGATTTGCAATGGAGTAAGGATGAGATTGATGCTTTGGTGTTTGTTTCGCAGACACCAGACTATATTTTGCCTGCCACTGCTTGTGTTTTGCAAAACCGACTCGGATTAAAGAAAGATTGCCTCGCGTTTGACATATCGTTAGGTTGTTCTGGTTGGGTGTATGGAATGTCTGTCATTTCATCACTTCTTTCGAATGGTGGTATTAAGAAAGCATTGCTTTTATGTGGTGACCTTACCACACGCCAGAACTGCTATCGTGATAAGACTTCGTATCCTTTATTTGGAGATGCAGGAACAGCGACAGCTCTGCAGTACGAAGAAGGTGCTGATGGCTTCAGAATCCATCTCGCAACTGACGGAGCAGGGGCCGATACAATTATAATTCCCGATGGCGGTTATCGCAATCCAACGACAGAGGAGAGTCTTAAGTTCGAGGATCTTGGCGATGGTAAGATAATGACAAGATTACATAGCCGGCTCGACGGAATGAGCGTGTTCTCATTTGCCATATCAAAGGCTCCTAAAAGCGTAAAGGGCTTGTGTGAGCATTTTGGCATTGATATGAATGAGATTGATTGTTTCCCGTTCCATCAGGCAAATATGTTCTTGAATGAGACTGTGCGAAAAAAACTCAAGATTGATGCCGAAAAAATGCCATATTGCATGAAGGAGTTTGGTAATACCTCTTGTGCATCACTGCCTCTTACACTTGTGGTGACTCGCAGAGAAGAGCTGCAGAGCAAGCCAATGAAAGTGCTTGGCTGTGCTTTTGGTGTGGGCTTATCTTGGGGAAGCATTTATTTTAAAACTGAAAAGATTGTAGTACCTGAATTAATTGAGATATAATGTATAATCCATATTCATTAGAAGGAAAGACTATTTTCATTACTGGTGCCTCTTCTGGTATAGGAAGAAGTGCTGCGATAGAGTGCTCTAAGCTTGGTGCTTCGGTTATTATCACTGGACGTAACGAGGCTAGATTGCAAGAAACACTATCGCAACTCGAGGGTGGCAATCATAAGATGGTAATTTGCGACCTAAGCAAACCAGAAGAAGTGGTATCCTTAATAGAATCTCTGCCGGAAGTGAACGGAGTTATTAATAACGCAGGATATACCTCTTTTGCACCCATTCAGTTCATTGATGAAGAAGTAATGAAGGGAATGTATGAGGTGAATACAATAGCTCCTATTATGATTCTAAGGACTCTTGTAAAAAAGAAGAAAGTCAAGCGAGGTGCCTCTGTCGTTTTTACAAGTTCTTTATCAGGCCTTGGTCGTACAAGCGTCGGTAATACAATGTATGCAGGATGTAAGGGAGCAATTTCTGCCTTTGTGCAAGGAGCAGCTTTGGAATTGGCACCAAAAGGCATTCGTGTCAATGCAGTATGTCCGGGTATGGTGGAGACTAATATTCTAAGTGGAGGTGTGGTTTCAAGTGAACAAATTGAAGAAGATAAGAAAATATACCCCTTAAAAAGATATGGCAAGCCAGAAGAGGTGGCATGGGCAATGATTTATTTGTTGTCTGATGCATCGGGATGGACGACAGGAACCAATCTTATTCTTGATGGTGGATATTCTATAAGATAATTATGGCATTTTTAAAAGTTAATAATGTAGAAATCAAAGGAGTAGCTTGTGCTGTTCCAAAACAGGTGAAATACGCAAAGGACCAAGCCTTTTTTACAGAAACTGAGGCTGAGAACTTTACTTCGGTAACGGGAGTTGAGTGTTCTCGAACTGTTCCAGAAGGAATGACTTGTGCAGATCTGTGTCAGGCAGCTGCTGAAAAGTTGTTGGTTGAATCTGGCTGGGAAAAGGAGTCGATAGATATGCTGTGCTTTGTTACAGCATCAAGAGATTTCTTCGTTTATCCAAATACCGCCAATATTCTTCAAGACAAACTCGGTTTATCAGATGAGTGTATGGCCTTTGATTTACCGTTTGCTTGCTCTGGCTATGTATATGGGCTGAGTGTTGCTTCATCAATGATGCAGACGGGTAATATCAAAAGAGCCTTGTTACTCGTAGGTGAGACGAACTCAAAAATTCAGAACCCGGAAGATAAGACAGTCTGGGCGCTTCATGGTGATGCAGGTTCTGCCACCTTATTAGAATATAATGAGAATACAAAGCATCCTTTGCAGTTTCATGTATGCAGTGATGGATCAGGTTGGGATGCTATCATCTGTAAAGAGATGGGAGCTAGATATCCTGCAACGGCAGAGTCTTTGACACCTGTTAAAATAGATGAAGGAATTGTACGTGCTCCATGGGAATGTAATATGGATGGCATGTCGGTATTCTCTTTCGCAATAACTCGACCTGGTCAGTGCATTAAAGGATTGTGTGAGCATTTCGAATTTGATCTCAATGCTATCAATTACCTACTTATACATCAGGCAAACAGGATGATTGATGAAAAACTGAGAAAAAAACTGAAGTTAGCTCCAGAGCAGGTACCCTATAGTATGATGCAGTATGGAAATACCAGTTCATGCACGATACCCATAACAATGGTCACACAGATTTGTTCTGACCTTCGAGAAAAAGAGAACGAATTAGTAATGTGTGGCTTCGGCTCAGGTCTTTCATGGGGGGCAGCTCATATTTATACAGATAAAATTGTTGTACCTGAATTAGTAGAAATATAATCAGTATGGGAAAGTATAGTGAAAAAGTTGTCTGTATTACTGGCGCAGATGGTGGTATCGGACGAGAAATAACCAAAAAGTTTGCAGCAGAGGGAGCAACGCTGATTCTTACCAGCATCGCAGAAACTCCTGCTTTCAATGAGTTTATTGATGGACTAAAGAGGGATTATCAAGTAGAAGTTTTCCCCTTCTGTTTTGATCTTTCAGATGAGGATGCCATCAAGGGCGCCTTGAAGGATATTAAGGCACTTAAACTGAAAATAAATGTGCTTATCAATAATGCAGGAATGCCTCATTTGGCCATAGTACCATTTACAAAAATGACTGATGTGAAAAAAGTATTCCAAGTGAATTACTTTGCACAACTACAGATAACGCAAGGATTGCTTGGTAGTATTGTCAAAGATGGAACCGGTGTTATTCTGAATGCTGCATCTATTGCTGGTATTGATGGAGACCCTGGTAATGCTGTTTATGGAGCAACTAAGGCATCAATGATACTTTTTACAAAAGTGTTGTCCAAAGAACTTGCTGGATCTAAGATTAGAGTTAATGCAGTAGCCCCAGGATTGACAAGTACGCCATTTGCTGATGCTATGGGGGATAAAGCCAAGGCATCTATGGAAGAGATTTCTTCAATGAGCAGATTGGCAACCCCTGTAGAGATAGCTAATGCATATTACTTTTTGGCATCTGAGGAAGCCTCGTTTATTACAGGGCAGGTGCTGAGAGTAGATGGAGGTGTAAAATAATTATTAACTACAAAAAGAATAAAACGATGGAAATTTTAGAAAAAGTAATCGAGATTGTTGCAACGACTTGCGAAGTTGACAAGAGTGAAGTAACAGGCGAAAGCACTGTAGGTGATTTCCCTGCTTGGGACTCTATGGGTCATCTTGCCATTCTGAATGCTGTGGAAGAAGCGTTTGATATTAGCTTCGAACCAGAGGAAATGATGGAGATGGAAGATGTAAACGACATAGTTAAAGCTGTAGAAGAGAAGCAGTAAATGATCACAATAGAAGAACAGATACTTAAAAATGCAAAGCTGTTTCCCAACAAAACTGCCCTGATAGCCGGAGAAACAGAAGTGACATACGGAGAGTTGTGGGACAGATGCCTGAAAACGGCAGATGTCCTACGCTCCCGTTTGGCATTGAAAAAGGGTGATAGGGTAATTATAGCTGCTGCTGGAAACATTGAGTTTGTGTACACCTATTTTGGCGTACACATAGCAGGAGGTATATGCGTACCTATAGATCCCGATACGAATCAGACTCGCTTCGACTATATCTATGAGTCAACAAAGCCTGTTGCTGTTTTGGGCGTACTACACAAAGTGGATAGGAACCCTATTTCATTCGAAGAGATAACGGCAGGTGGAGAACCTGTGGAATTTGAGCCAGCCCAGCTGGATGATGTGGCAGATGTGCTCTTTACGACAGGAACAACAGGAGCACCAAAGGGTGTCGCCTTATCGTATAAGAATGTTGCAGCAGCGGCAGAAAATATAAACACTTTTATACAGAACGGACAGGATGACATTGAATTATTGGCTCTGCCAGTAAGTCATTCTTTTGGCCTAGGTCGGGTGAAGTGTGTGCTGACAAAAGGAGGGACGCTTGTTATGCTCGGCACATTTGCCAGTATGAAGAAGTTCTTCGGTAACCTAGAGAAACACCATTGCACTGGTTTCGGCATGGTTCCTGCCAGTTGGGGCTACATCAAGAAGATGAGTGGCCAAAAGATAGGGCAGTTTGCAAACCAGTTGAAATATGTTGAGATTGGCAGCTCGTTTATGTCGAAAGAAGACAAAGAACTATTAATGCAACTGTTGCCCAACACTAGAATATGTATGCATTATGGCTCGACAGAAGCTTCACGTAGTTCGTTTATGGAGTTTCATACCTGCAAGGATGACTTGTTGACGGCAGGTCATGCTTCTCCTAATTGTGATATTAAGATTTTCTCACCTGAAGGTAAAGAATTGCCATACGGAGAGCAGGGTGAGGTATGTGTGAAAGGAGAACACGTAACCTGTAGCTACTGGAACGAGACACCGGAAAGATTCGCCTCCGATTTCTACGGAGATTATTTCCGCACTGGCGACAGTGGTGTGCAGGACGAAAGAGGATACATCTATTTGAAAAGCCGCATTAAGGAGATGATTAACGTGGGAGGCAAGAAAGTGGCTCCGATGGAGGTGGAGGACATGCTGAACGTCATACCTGGCATCAAGGAGAGCGCCTGTGTAGCCATGCCTGACCCTGATGGCGTGATGGGAGAACTGGTCAAAGCGTTTATCGTATGTGACGATGATACTTTGACTGATGCTGAGATCCTTGATGCATTACGTCCCAAATTGGAAGTATATAAATTGCCAGTTGCTTTTGAGCGAATTGCAGAGATACCAAAGACATCATCTGGCAAGATTCAAAGATTGAAATTGAAGAGTTAGAAATATATGGAAGAGCAGTTAACTTATATGGATGAGCTGTTTACGTTGCCCGCATATTCGGACGATGAAGAACAGCAGCGGATTTATCTGAAGGCTTTGCAGGAGGAATTGATTTTCCACTACGAGCATAACGATATGTACCGCCAGTTTTGTGACCGCAAGGGATTTGACCCACATAAGGAAATTAATAATATGGAGGAAATCCCTCCTGTGGCAGTGAGTGTGTATAAAGATTTAGGAATGGGATTGGCATCAGTTCCCAAGGAAGATATTAGGCTTCGCTTGCAGTCGTCAGCCACATCTGGTACTCCCAGTACCATTGTGGTGGATAAGATAACCTCGAAACGCCAGGCAAAGGCGATGGTGAAAGTGATTCAGGAAGCCATCGGAAAGGATAAGAAACCTTTCCTCGTGATGGATATTGACCCAAGGTCAGAGTTCAGTAGTTTGTTGGGGGCTCGATTTGCTGCCATTAGAGGTTATCTGAACTTTGCATCGAAAGCTGGTTATTTCTTGAAAGCAAGGGACGGTGTATCGTACTTCGATGTGGAAGCTATGCAGGAGTATGTGGCTGGCATTGACAAAGACCAGCCTGTGGTTGTGTTCGGCTTTACCTATATTCTTTACAGCAATGTACTGAAAGCTGTTAAGGAGAAGGGAATTACAATTCCGTTGCCTAAGGGGTCCAAGATTATCCACATTGGTGGTTGGAAAAAACTGGAAAGTGAGAAGATTAGTAAGGAATTGTTCAATCAGCAACTGGCAGACTGCTTTGGTATTGAACCTGTGGATGTGATAGACATCTATGGCTTTACCGAGCAGATGGGCTTGAATTATCCCGACTGTCCTTGCGGTTGCAAGCACGAGTCTAGTTACGTGAAAGTGCTGGTACGTGATATTGTGACCAATGAGGTTCTGCCTGCCGGCGAAGAAGGAAAATTAGAGTTTATTACTCCTGTGCCTCATAGTTATCCTGGCAATGCCGTATTGACGGATGACTTGGGAATGTGGTTTAATGAGCCTTGTCCTTACGGAAGGCCTGGAAAACGTTTCAAAATCCTTGGTCGTTTGAAAAAGGCAGAGGTTCGTGGTTGCGGTGATATCCTTTCCAACAAACTTACTTTCCAGAAACGAGTAACCGGTGGTACGGTAGATACCCATCTGGAAGTGCAGTCTTTTCACGGAACACTCATTGAAGGCGATGATACTGAGAAGACCATGCAAGGCATTGTTGACTCCCTGAAGGAGCAGCTGCCTTGGCTGAGGAAACAGCCTATCGAGGCTTTAATTGGATTGATAGATGCTGCCGCCAAACGTTGGGCAACAGACCCGAAATACCTGTTCTTGAAAGATAAAGGCTTGAACTTCTTGGCTACTTGGTGCAGTGAGCGCCATCTGAAAGAAGTTGCTACCTTTGGACTGAGAGGCAATGTAGAATATGCAGACACTTATCTGCCGTTCTCAGATTCCGCCAAGCACCTGCTGAAAGCCAATTCTCGTGGTCTTTGCTGCCACTGGATGGCTGGTAATGTACAGATTTTGGGTCTCTTTGCATTGGTTCAGTGCATTATGACCAAGAATGTTAACCTGCTAAAGGTCTCCTCACATGATGAAGGTGTATTCGCCAGTCTGCTCAGTGCATTTGAAGGCTTGGAATATACCACTCGGAATGGTTACACCATCAAAGGTGATGACCTGTTGAAGACGATGGCTGTGATTTACTTTAGCCGCAATGCCGTGAAGTTGGGTGAGAATATGTCCAAGAATGCAGATGTTCGTATCGCCTGGGGCGGACGTGAAGCTGTTGAAACCGTGGCAGGTTATCCATCCAAATACGATTGCGAGACAGTCATCTTTGGTCCTAAACTCTCTTTTGCTGTAGTAACGAAGGAAATGCTCCCTGATGAGCAGGCTGCCAAGAAGCTGGCACGTCGTGTGTCTGTGGATGTTTCAGTATTTGACCAGACCGGTTGCGCTTCCGCTCATAATCTCTTTGTGGAGAAGGGTGGAGCGGTAAGTCCTGAGCGTTTCTGCCAGATTCTGAACGAGTCGATGGGCAAGACTGAGATTCAGATACCCAAACCCACGATGTCGCCCGAGCAGGTTTCTGCAGTTCATTCTATCCGTGGTGTCTATGACTTCTGCGGTCTGTCGATGGGCAGTGAAACGATGTCCTATTCCATTCTGTTGGATGACAAGGATGATTTGCATAAGCCCGTCTATTCCCGTGTGCTTTTTGTTCACGCTGTGGATAGCATTATGCAGGCTGTGAAGCACGTGACAGAAGACATCCAGACCATTGGCGTGGAGGCTACACCTGAACAGGCTGTTGCCTTTGCGGAAGCGGCTACACCGATGGGTGCAGTACGTTTCCCGCAGATTGGGCGTATGCTTAACTTTGAGATGCCGTGGGATGGCATTGTGTTGATTGACCGACTGGTGAAGTGGAATACCCTGATGGGGCCGCTGGTATAAGTCAACGTTAACGATAACCCTTACGGTGATTCAGATTCACGACATTACCAATTCGATATTTACCTCCAAGACCTATATCCTTTTCCGCGAGGGAGAGGATAAGGCTTGGCTGGTGGATATTGGGGATATAGAGCCGGTTTTGGCTTTCTTGCAGGAAAAGGGCTTGTCGGTTTTAGGAGTGTTTATTACCCACGCACATTTTGACCATATCTACGGGTTGGAGGCATTGGCGGACAGATACCCAGAATGCAAGGTGTATTGCACTGAGTATTGCAAGGATGCATTGGCTTCTGAGAAGTTGAATTTGTCGAAGTATCATGGTACACCGATTAACTACTGCGGAGATAATGTAGTAGTTGTTCATGAAGGGGAGACTCTCAAACTGTTTAAAGATGAACCCGAAATGGAGTTCTATGAGACTCCAGGGCATAACCCCGGATGCCTGACTATGGTGTTTGGGGACGTGATATTCACGGGGGATGCCTTTATCCCTGGGGTAGGAGCCAATACCAAGCTACCAAAGGCAGACAAAGAATTAGCAAAACTATCGTTAGAAAGAATAATTAAATTGGCAGAAGGGAGAAGAATCCTTTCCGGCCACGAAACATATCAAGACAGAAAGGAGCAACTTTGTGTAGTGCATCAATGATATGACAGGTGTTGTATACGGGAAAATAAGGGAATTAGTGCCAGTTGAATGTCATGGTAATCATGATGCTAAAGTGGTATTAGCCAACGCATACGAGAGGCTGATAAATATATTGCAGGCATCAATTTCGTCTTTGGATGGTAATGTCTTAAGGGATGTAAAGTCTTTATGCGATACTGTCCTTGAGTGTTTCGACTATGCCTATTCGGGCAATCACACTCAAGCGTACAACATTTTAAGCGAGCATCTAAAGGAATTGTCATATCTGAAACCATTTGTGTCGGAAGGTGAGAGTTTTTATCGTATGAGGCTTCGTGAGGATGACAAACAGTTCACGTGTAAAGACATGTTGCCCATTCCTGATGACAAGCGTTACTTGGTAAAGACACAGCGTTTTAGTATGCCCGGATTGCCTTGTCTCTATCTGGGTTATCACGCGAATGCCTGTTGGGAGGAAATGCACAGACCATCAATAGGAAACTGTATGATTAGCCGCTATGAGGTCATCAAGAAGTTTCAGGTCATATCTCTTGAAGTACCAACCAAAGAGGCTTTTGAAACTGATGTCAATGGTTATCTGAGGTTATTTCCGCTTATCATGGCATGTATGGTAAAGGTGGCTGACTATAAAGACCCATACAAATCAGCGTATCTTATTCCTCAGCTTATCATGGAATGGCTGACTACATACGGAGGTGCTACCGTTCAGGATTTAAAGGGCGTAAGATATACTTCTGTTCATATCAATAATCGGTTTGGCTATCCACAAGAAGCTTTCAATAATCTGGCTCTCCCAGTACCAGGTGTGAAAAGCCCAGTATTCGCCAAACCACTGAGCGATTTGTTCATGTTGACAGAGCCTACATGCGAGGAGTACGAGCGGATAAAGGGCAACCTTGATGTTGGTATAGTTGATATAGATGAATATCAGTCAGCGGAAGGCAGGTATAAATATTCTATGTTTGGGCAGTTGGAAAATAATCTGAAGGAAGCTGGAGAATTTCCATTGAAGATAATGTAAATGAACTGATTATATTGCAGAAGTAATGTAGAGTGAAAATAATATTAAACATATAATATATGAAAGTACCATTTTCGCCTCCTGACATGACAGAGCAGGAGGCACAGGAAGTAAGAGAGGCTATCCTCTCAGGGTGGATTACAACAGGTCCACGAACGAAGAAACTGGAACAGGAGATTTCCGCATATGTGCATACGGATAAAACGGTTTGCCTGAACTCGGCAACGGCAGCAATGGAGATGGTTCTCCATCTGCTTGGCATTGGGCCTCAGGATGAGGTGATTGTCCCGGCATATACGTACACGGCAACTGCATCAGTGGTAACACATGTTGGTGCAAAGCTGGTGATGGTGGATAGTCAGAAAGATAATGTCGAGATGGACTATGACCAACTGGCGGATGTTATCACGGAACGTACCAAGGTGATTGTACCGGTGGATCTCGGTGGTGTCGTGGCCAACTACGACCGTGTGTTTGAGATTGTAGAGGCAAAGAAAGGGCTGTTTAAGTCCGCAAATGCTCTACAGGCAAAGATTGGTCGCATCATCGTGTCAGCAGACTGTGCTCACTCGTTTGGCGGTATGCGCAAAGGCAAGATGGCTGGTGAGATAGCTGACTTCAGTTCGTTCAGTTTTCATGCAGTGAAGAACTTTACCACGGCAGAAGGTGGAGCGATGACGTGGAAACTGCCATTTGGAAATGAGGTGGTTCCTACGGATGTGGACTATATGCCAACTGTTCCCAAGAAGGAGGGCGAGGCATGGAATGAACTGTTGTACCGTCTGTCGCAGTTGTTCTCACTGCATGGGCAGAACAAGGATGCACTGGCTAAGACTAAGCTGGGAGCCTGGGAGTATGACATCATTGGCCCTTGGTACAAATGCAATATGACGGACATCATGGCTGCATTGGGTTTGGTTCAGATGGAGCGCTATCCGCAGATGTTGAAGCGTCGCTATGAAATGGTGGAGCGTTATAATAAGGCTATCGACGACTTGAACGCCAACCTTGACGCAGACCATCAGGTACGATATCTGAACCATAAGAGTGATGACCATTGTGGTTCGCACCATTTATATATAGTAAGGTTAACGGGTAGGACTCGTGAAGAAGCGAGTCGTGTGATAGAAAAGATGGCAGAGCGGGATATTGCCTGCA
>Ga0326512_10002530_pt1 | contig 13538 bp, 22 predicted proteins | sample 1_2617_0518_D_FD_203652 | JGI IMG/M metagenome (GOLD analysis project Ga0326512, IMG submission 203652) | Bovine rumen microbial communities from UC Davis, California, United States - 1_2617_0518 | ecosystem: Host-associated > Mammals > Digestive system > Stomach > Rumen | place: USA... | reverse complement strand
AGTAGGGTCATAGTTATTTATACCCAAATTCTGAGTATCATCTTCTTTAAGCACCCTTTTTACCGACTCCTTCACAATTCTATGAAGGTCACTTTCTGTTAATCTTACTAATTTCTTATTCATATTCTTTGATTCGTTTTCTCTAAAATATTTAGGACTTATTTTATCGTTATAACTCCAAAAAGAACGATAATTATCGTCATCTATAACATTTGGATTTGATAAATCATCTAAAGGATATATACCATTTGTCATTCCATTATCCATATACACTAATTTGTTTGCATCGCTACAATATGGGTCATTAAAATCAATATCTGGAGTGCCATATTCTTGGTCTATTGCTTCCCAAGAAGCATTAATTTCATCGTTTTTATCTTGCGATGGATTAAATCCTCTGTCCAATTCTTTAGTGTTCAAATAAGGTGTAGCATTAAGTCCTTCAGATTCTTTTAGTATCTTATTTACTGATTCCTTTACTATTTGTTTTAAATCACTTTCAGTGAGTCTAATTTGTTTCTTATTCATATTCTATATGTATTTTTATTAATAAATATAACGAAGATTTTTTTATTCTGCTTTCATTCGGCCATTAAAATGGTTGGTTTCCCCGCAGAAGAATCATAATTATATAAAAATATCTTAAATATTGTTAAAGTTTAATTTTTAAAGTATATTTATAGAAAAATTAATAGCAAAATGGAGATTTCACAGATAAGTGACATAATTTTTAAACTGTATCTATATGCTGATGCAACGAAAATGATACACTATTCGACTGACAGCAATCATGCCCATGAATTATGTGATAAAGTCAGAAATACTATTGTCGATTTCGCTGATGAATTGGCTGAACAGTCATTTGGATATTACGGAAAGCCGTCATATTCACAACTTACTAAGTTGAACGAACTTGAAATTAATGAAACAGATGACCTCGGTGAACTTTGTGAGAGAGCAACAGAAATAGTTGATATTCTAAAGACTGAATTTAGTAAAATCGACAAATTATCAGGACTTGTATCAACAATTGATGATTACAAAGGTGCAATGCAGAAGAACATATTCCTTTGTTCTTTTGATAAAGTATCAAACTATAAGCAAAATAATTAACTTAAACAATAAATACGAAAATGGGATGTAATTGCGGAAAAAAGAACTTGGCTACACAGCCGGCTAAAAAAATTATAAAGACACCTTCACATACTGTTGTGACAAATGGAACACCGAATACCACTCGAAGATTTATAAGAAGAGTCTCAAGGTAAATTGAGACTCTTTTAATTTTTAGGTAACTATGTAATTGCATATTTTTATGACAATGTAATAGTCGTATATGGTTGTTTACCAAATGGCTTCAATGCTTTATTTATTGATACCAACGCATTATTCTTAACATAATCCTCAACTCCCGTCATTATTTCGTCATCATTAAACAAATTACTACAGCCCCTAATTTCTTGTATTTGAACAGTCCATCCATCTATTGTTACATATTTTGCGTCGTCGGGGTTCGCAGTATCTCTAACATAATACGGATAGCCGCTTTTAAGTACAGTTGGGTCAACTGTACCATTAGACATTGCCTTTGTAACAATAAATTCTTTTACTAATCTCTTATATTTTGCATTAAAATCAGTATCACTGTTTCCATGTTTTGCACCAATACTAAATTTATTCGAAGAATATTTATCACCAATCTCTATAAGATTATCTAACCATAAATACTTCGTAAATTCATGCTCTCCGACGGTTTTTGTCCCATCAATCATGGAACATCTTTTATATTTAATACAAATATTAGGATATATATCCTTATAAGCATCATAATCAACGACCGTTACCTTTATTTCTTTTCCACTATCATCCGTCTTATGTACACCATTAATACCGACATATACATAATCTTCTTTAGTCTTTAATTTACCATTCTCATCATATCCAGGTAATAATCCACATTCATCAGAGTCATTACTATTTGAAATTTTATATATGACACCACTTTCTACAAAATAATACCTTTTTGTTATATTTTCGCTTGGATAAATCATTGTTATAGTTAAATAATTATACTAATAATTAGTATACTAAAGAATAAAACGACCATTATTTTGCATCATTTTTATGTTCTTGATGCCATTTTATTGCTTCTTCTTTCATCTTGGTGACTTCTTGCTTCATATGCTCAATCATTTCATCCGTAAATGTCGGTCTGTTATCCAAAGCACCTTGGTATAAATCATTTATAATCTTATCTGCATCCATCTTTACCTAATCTTTGTTTTATTATTTCACAATAATCGCTATTCATTTCAATGCCAATGTAATTCCTATTCAAATCTCTTGCTGCAAGTAATGTTGTTCCACTGCCGGCAAATGGGTCTAATACAATATCACCTTCATTTGTCCAACTCTGTATATGTCTATATGGTAATTCATAAGGAAAGACAGCAGGGTGTTTTATTTCCTTGCCATTTACAGGATATGTTTCCCTATTCTGTGCAACGGCCATTTCCCATACGTTATAATCTACCATTTCTGAATTTACATGATAATCAAGACTTTTTCTTCCATTTTCTCCACCCATTATTTTTGCCGTTGACTGATAATGTAAACCAGCTGATTTACACGGTCTCATAATTGGGTTAAAAGTCTTTGGTTTACCTTTAGAAAATATGAACATATACTCAAAACACTGTGTATATCTTGGTTGTTTGACTTGCGGCATACAATTGCTTTTTTTCCACACCATTGTATCATTCAAATTAAGTCCTAAATCCATAAAATATAATGCTTGTTTGAAAGATGTACCCGTTTTAGAGCCATTTTCTGTCTTATCGTTGACATTCCATACAATTACACCGCCTTTCTTCAGTGTTCGACACAATTCATTAGCAATTTCTTTGAATTTATCATGATTCCACGTGTCACCAACGCCATTATATTTCCTTAGATTATCATAAGGTGGTGATGTAACTACTAAATCAATTGATTCAGAGTCAATATTTTTCAATATCAAATCTGAATCACCATTATATATCTTGTTTATGCCTAACATTATTTTCTATTCACTATTGAATCAACAAAGCCATAATCAATTGTCTCCTTTGCTGTAAGGATTGTATCACGGTCACACATTTTTTCAATCACATCATATTGTTGACCGCTATTTTCAGCCAATATATGCTGTAATTCTTCCTTTAATATCTGTATCTCTTTTGCCTGTATCTGGACATCACTACATTGTTTTGTTCCACCGCCGTGCTGTAAAGGCTGATGTACAAGGAATCTTGCATGAGGTAGAATAAATCTTTTTCCTTTTGTACCACTACTTGCAATTACTGTTGCCATTGAAGCAACCATACCCATAGATATAGTTGAAATGTCTGGTTTAATGAATGACATTGTATCAAGTATCTGATATCCGGCATAAATGCCTCCACCGGGACTTGAAATCTGTAGTGTAATATCACCACCACCTTGCTGTTCAAGCCAAAGAAGTTGAGCAGAAATGATATTTGCTACATCTTCGTTAATCTCAGTACCAAGGAATATAATCCTATCCATTAAAAGTCTGCTGAAAACATCGATACTTGTAACATTAAGTTGGCGTTCTTCAACAACACTTGGATTTATATATGTATTTCCGAAATTATACTTCTGATACTCGTCAAATGTATTACCATTTACACCTTTATCTGTGGCAAAAAGCCTTAAATCTTTTACATTATCCATTACTTTGTTCTTTATTAATTACAGCCTTATTTATTCTTTCACTCATTGTTTTATAGTAATTCTCATCAATTTCTATCCCGATGAAATCTCTATCAGTGTTTATACATGCGACACCGGTACTTCCACTACCGGCACAAAAATCTATTACAAGTCCGCTTTTAGGACAATAGGACTTAACAAGGAATTCCATTAATTCAACAGGTTTCTGTGTTGGATGAAGTTGGTCTTGTCTTCTCCATTTTTGTGGAAAATCAAGTACTGTTGATGGGTGTCTTGTACCTTTATTGTCAGTCTGTACACCTGCAATACCATAGCCAAGGTTATTTACCTTATTTGGCGTATATTTCCTTTTATATGGTGTTCCGGTTGTCATTTGTGGTTCATAATACGCTGCGCTTTCACCAAATACAAGGATATTCTCATGTTTTTTTAATGGCATATACTTGGCAGTGAGTGGTGAGCCGCATTTTGACTTTTTCCAAATTAATTCATATCTGAATTTCTTCTCATTGCTTAAAGCCAATTTGCAAGCAAACAAACCACCACCAAATAAGACGATATTACCCTTTGGTTTAACAAGTTTGTTGATACAATCCCACATATCATCAAATGGTATAACAGTATCAAACTTATTATTATGAATACCATAGGGAATATCACAGATAATTGCATCAGCCTTTACATGCATTGCAATAAGCTGACGCATTACCTCTATACAATCACCACAATACAATGAATAATTACTGTGCATTACTTGTTCTTATACCGTTTCTTAGCAGCCTTTTCAGCCGCCTTACGTGCCTTTTCCTCTTCACGTGCTTCACGTTTCTCTTCCTCTATCTGTTGGATAGCCATAACACCAATCTCTGCTGCATTAATAAGTTCATCACCCCACATCTGTCTGCCATTTACAGTCACAGTAATCATTGGTGTGCCAATTGTAATCTTATCCTTTTCACTATCATAAGATATAAGGTTAAATGCATCTTTGATAAGCAGTCTCTTATTTTTATTATCAAGACGGTCAAATGCATCCTCATACACAAGAATAGTTACTACATCATCTGGTAGATGTCCGACATGTTTTGCAACCGCATTAGGACGATTAACCGTAATCACATCTTTTGATTTAGCGACTCCAATAAGTCTCAACTGCATGTAATTGTGATAACCGGTTTCCTCAAACAAGTCATTAAACAACTCCTGATTCTCTTCTGTTAAATCAAATGTTTTCATTTTTATACCTTTTTAATTAATATTTTTATATGTCAGTTGCAAATATACTACTTTTTTACTTTACTACAAAACATTTTCAGCATATATTTATGTTATTATTTGATTTTAACTCATTATGACACAATTAGAAAAGTTACTTAAAAAACGTGAAGAAGAAAAACAGAAAAAATTAGAGAAAGAACGTATTAAAGCCGAAAAGAAGGCTGAGAAGGAAAGATTAAAGAAAATTGAACATAAGAAAAAACTAAGAAGTAGGCAAAATAAGCGTGCATATAAAAAAAGACGTGCTGTTATCCTTGAAGAGAAGAAGAAACAACATGATAAATATGCATATTACATGGTTGTCATAATGAAGAATCATAAACGTGTCAAAAGGATTGGAACTACTTGGTGGAAAAACGATGCTTATGATATGTATAACGATGCTATAGAAGAAAATCAAAATAGCATATTATGTCCGGTCGAAATATATGAAACGACTAATGGCAGACCAAAGAACGGTAGTTCAACCATCGACATGAAATATGAGATAATGATTGTTGAAAAAGTCGGTGATGTTGAAGATGAGGATAAAATCAGTAAATTCAGAAATGAAGACGGAAAATTCATAGAAAACGTAATAACTGACAGTGACTACAAAATAATTGCAAAACATGATTGGAAGGTAGAGGAAAAATTCAGTGTATACGGTTATCATCCTAAAAAACAGAGAAAGGATGCACATTTCATACTTAATGAAATGGTATTAAAAGATGTATGTCGGGAAAACACCAAACGTGTCTTCATATATAATAATAAGGTTGTAATCCAATATGATACGGACTTCGACTTTATAACCTGTAAAACAGACAAAGAAGCGGAAAGGTTATATGATATATTGGAAAAACAAATCATTAAACTAAAGAAAAATAAGTTCATCCTTTTTACGGACAAACTTAATAAGCATATGTCAACATGGTTTTTAAATGAATTGGAAAAGAAAACCGGTTGGACAAGAGAGGCTTGCAAACGTATACATGCCTTATGATTGTTCACTTTCCTTTTCTTCTTCTGAAACAATAACGAAATCAAGTCCTAATATCTTGGCTCTGATTTCATCACTTGGCGTAAAACCATCTGAACTTCCATTCTGTGTGACATAAAGGTCATGGTCAAGAACCCTCAGTTCCTCTATAGGCAGTTGTATGCCTATTGTAAATTTTCTCTTCAAATCACTTTGATACTTTTCTTGAAGCATCAATAACGTATTGTCAAATCCATTGGCAATTTCAAATAAGTCATCAATCACCATATACACCGAAAACAATTTTGAATTTATTTTTTAAATTATTCATTTTTTCCTTAAATCTAAGTTTTAAGGGTTTCTTCAATTTAACTGAAGTCTGATTTAATTTCAGCCCCATACACATTTCCGTTCCAAGTCCGCCATTAACCAATTCATTAGCAAATGATTTCTTATAGTTCTCAACTTGTGTCTCAACGGCGACCTTGTCATTGCGGTTAATTTCCAATTCTTTTAAAATTTCACTATCCATATCTACTTGGTTTCCTCTATAACTTCATCATAAACCGGATTACTTCTTTCCATCATTTCTTCAAGTTGATGCAACAGCCAAACCACTGCACTTGCAAAACCCATATCCAATATTGCAATAAACCACCAAGGTGCTACTGAGCCTAAAATGATATTAAATGCAGTAAATGAAACGGTTGGAAATATCAAGTTATTAATAAGACTTAAAGCAAGTCCTACCCATGTTGAAAAACACATCATACATGTAAACAATTCACCAAACTGTTCGTCTATGTTATGCGAGAAATTACGCCATTTTTCAAATACATGAAATGGTCCATTGGCGAATACCACCAGATTGGAAAGTCCGTATAATAAAAAAATATAACTTATAAATGTAATTAATAGCAGCATCTTATTTCTTTATCAATTCACTTATTTTCTTATCTATTTCAGATTCTTTTTCCTCTTCTACCGTATCTTCTTTTTCAATATCTTTTACTGATTCATTCTCTTCAGATACTTCTTCCTCTATTTCAGTTTGTTTACTTTTTTTGACTTTATCTCTTTTCTTTTTTACTTTAAATTCAAGTGTTTTAAGGACTTCAAGACTTTCTTTTGTAAACAATTCTTGCAATTCTGTCATTTTTTCTCTGAACAGTTTCACTTTCAATTCAAGTTCCTGATTATACTCGATGGTTTCATCTATTGCAGAGAATAACTTATCAATACTAACCGTTATCGGTGCAACATAATAATATACGGAATTATTTGCTTCGTCACGATAAAATGCTATATCATTATCCTCTGGCTGTATAATAGACCAATTATCATCATATTTTATTTTTATGACGAAATTATTATTTGCTACATTGAAAGTGACACCGTATCCCGATAATTCAATTAATTTCTCCTGTAAATCCATAGTTTATAACCCACAAAAAATTATTGTTAATATATAGGAAATAGATGCCCATGAAAACAACGTTCTTACTATATTGCTTTCATATTTTTCATTAGCCGCAAAGCAGTAACAAAATCTAAAAACCTCTCGGCATAGATTAAGGATGCACATAATTAATATGAATACTAAAATTTTTGTCAAAAACATAAATCGATTAATGTATATACTATTAATATATAATAAAAAACAACCAAACTCAAGGCTTGGTCGAAAAATAATAATAAAAAAGGAACTATACAATTAAAAATGAGCAACCATTCCTGATTGCTCATATCATCTATAATTTAAAAAAAGGTCATCTATATCTTTGGCATATCCCATTTCTATTGCACGTCTTATGACCTTCTTATCGGTTCTGTCACCTTCACGGTAGCCTTTGCCATAGTATTTGGCCATATATTTTTCCAATGCAGCCACACAAGCATTATATCCCATACCATTAACTACCTCATTGGCTGTCTTTTCTCTTTCTGCTTGAAAATCGTTCCAAGTCGTTTCAACTTGATTTCTCAAATCATTTTGAATTTGCATGCCGTTATATGAATAACTATCTTCTTTCAATATCTTACATACAGATTCTTTGATGATTTTACGAAGGTCTGATTCTGTTAATCTAACTAATACTTTATTCATATTCATTTATCTTATTAAGCAAATTATTTGGGGAACTATACAATTAAAAATTATATTGTGCCCCCAGTCCAACAAACACGTCAAGTTTCTTGTTTATCACGCCATATCCAAGACCTGTTTGAATACCCCAATTGAAATGTGGTTTCTTTGCTATTGTATTGGTTATCACTTTTTCATTTGTTATTATAGTAGTCTTAGGGAATACCTTTATGTAATCAAGATTAGGCTCAACACCGGAAATTTTACATTCATACGTTGAATCATCCTTGTATGTTTTTTCGGTTTTTTCCAATTCAACGAACATGGTATCATTTTTAATGACTTCAACTGGTACTTTAATATATTCCTTTGTCTTTATGACTTCTGCCGGCTTTGGGCTTTCTATATAAAGTGTGTCACATACTGTTATAGTATCGTGTTTCTCAACGATTGTAGTATTAGTTTCCATATTATGTAGGTCATAATACTGTACAACGTTAAGTATCACAGACGCAATAAGAATTGCAAGCAATATTAATAAAGTTTTGTTACAGTTGTTTCCCATATATTATTTCTTTTTTTCTTTATTATATTTTTCTAATTTTTCGTTAAGAATCAAGATTGAATCATTCAATTCTTTATTCTTTTTAGATAATTCTGCTGCTCGTTGACTACTATATATCTTAATGTAAGAATTCTCACGTCGTAAGTTCTCACTTTCGTCAATTGAATTGCCATTTCCAACTAATATAACAACACACAGAATCAGCATAAAAGTTATCAACGTCCACTGTAGCACCTCATTAAGTCTATTGCAAATTTCCTTAAATCCCATATCTATATCCTCCTTTTTTAACGTACTCTTCTTTTTGAATCGAGAAGAATCGATAATTTTTGGGCTGTTGACATAAGATGACTTTCAATTTCCTTACTATTCGGAACAACTTTTCCGTTACAATAGGTAAAACCAAAATATCCAAGGGTATTAGCAACGCCATAAAGATTTATTATTGCCAAGTATGTTACATCATTAGATGCAAGTCGCCCAGAAATTTTTGGGTCAATCCTTTTGAGTTCATCAACAGTTCCATGCCATATACGATTTTTTTCGATAAACATTGGAAAGGAAAACCTTGAAAGGTTTATAGAAGTATAATCTTCATCAACATGTGAAATATTAGACCTTACTTCCTCATAGGTCATTTCGCCATATATAAATGGCAGACCGGCCACATTATTAGTACCGTTATGCATTTCAATAATAAATGCTCTATCAGCATTCATACTAGACAATGCATCTTTTAATAACATATCAATATCAGGTTTTATAGAACGTCTGACTTCAACTGCTGCATCATGTTCCTCCTGTGTCATTTCCGTTTGTCTGCTAAAAGCACCGGACACTATTTCTGGTAAATTTTGTACATTATACATTATATACAAAAAACCGGACAATACTAAAGTTGCTTGGATTATTTTCCAAAGCCCATATTTGTCCATAAGTTTAATCATACGTTCCAAAAAACCAATATGTTCCATCTGTTCCATTTCTATCTCCGTCTCCTCCTATTTAAAACTAAATTCAAAATTTATTTAATTCCGTCTTTTTCTATATCTTTTACACGGTTAATCATTTCAGATAAACCTTGTGTTTCTGTTTTTCTTGAAGAACTTGTTGTACCACCCATATATGACGAACTGTTATAATCAAACAATTCTCTCATACGGTCAAGTTGTTCATTGATTTGTTCTTTATTTGTCTTATTAACAACCGTTAATTTGCCATGATTAAATTCTTTGTTATAAGAACATTCTACAAGGTATTCAGTACCACTTGCATCCTTCATAATAAATCTTCCGTCACATGTTCTATATTCTTCTGGCACTTTCTTAAGCATTTGTGCTTCACTCAGAAACACGGTATTTTTGAAATGTAATCGTTTCATTGTTTTATTCTCTTTAAATAATGTATCATTTTTGAAATCTTCTTTTGGTAACTCACGTGCTTTAAGGCCGGCATGTTTAAGTTCTGCCTCCTTGTCACTTATTTCTTCTGACTTTTTCTTCTGTGCGTCATAAAATTTCTCATTACCTTCAAAATCTAAGGATTTGTTATCTTCCTTAATCTTGCTGTTTTTCTCATTATCAGCAGATGGGAAACCATGAACTTGTGCTTTAACTCTATCTCTGTAAGCCTCACCTGGTTCAGATGCAAACTCTACATCAAGGGTTGTCTTGTTGAAGTCCTGTATGTCTTCTTTGTTGGTATTCTTCTTTTTATCAGTAATACCGCCATCGAACTCCTTAGACTGTTTCATGATATCGTCCACTGCCTTTCCGTTGTTTTTCTTGTCCTCACTCTCCACCTTATCACCAATCTTAGGATTGAACTCGTTGTGGCTTTCCATAAGGATTCTATTTAATTCGCCGAACGTATATCTCTTTGATAACATTTTTTATTTTAATTTAATTTTTATAATCTATATCCTGTTGACAGTTTCAAACCCTCAATGAATTGGCGGTAAATAAGTTTAAATTCCTTTTCACTATCCCTTTCATCTTCCGGTTTTTCTTCTTCAAGTTCTAACTCACCTGCAATATCTTTCAATTTTTCTATTACTGCGTCGTGAGCATACTCGTCATTATTACAACTATAAATATTCATTATTTACGAAAAATTTATACTCTATTTACAGAAACAGAACCCCCAACGCCATTCTTTCTTGCCAAAGTCTCTTTATCTCCGACAAAAGGAACGTCGTATTCATAGTCACCGGCTGTTGTTGTGGTCGTTGCCTCTTCAACTTCTACCGGCATTTTTCTTCTTTGCATAGGGAATAACGGCTGAGAAAACTCACCTGAAGCATCTGCCGTTGTTGCACCTTCCCCTTCTTCATTTATTTCTGTATTATGTCGTTTTCTTGGCGGTAAATTCTTTTCAAACAATCTTATCCACAAACGATTAAGTTTTCTATCAAGATTTTTTCTCGGTACATTGAAATCGACCATCATTGTGGCTTCTTTGGGTTGTCCGTTTTCATCTTTATCAGATATTTTATTCTTACGTTCAATTATGCCACAATGCTCTAACTGATTCAATAAGAATTTACGTGTAATACCATACATTAAAAGAAGTTTCGTTGGTTTTGCATTAACCGGGTCTGCAAGTAAATCTGCAAGAAATTTCTTAATATTGTTATAGAACTTATGTTCAGTCATTTCATACTCATTGTAAAGTTCATTTAACATTGCCTCGGTTATTACAATAGTTCTTGATTCATTGAAAGCAGAAACTATTTCAAATGTGTTATAATCTTCATCTTTCAGTTTCAGTCTTCCTTTTTCTAACGATGCTATTACCTTATCAGGACTTATCTTCTTATCATTGGCATAATTCTTAATGGCTTGCATTGCATGTGTAATATACATATTATCACCATCCGGGTAAAGTGCTCTTACTTTTTCACCGAAATCCATCATCTTCTTCTCAGAATTTTGGAACGTCTTACTGATTTGACCATCACTCTTTCTGAATATTTTAGGGTTACGTGATACATGTTGACCTTTTGCCATTGGTTCTTTATCCGGATTATAGCCCCTCAATTCAAGTTTTCCGTTAGCACCACGAACAATGTCAATCGTATCTATATTATCAACATTATATACTTGTGTGCGCCCATTAACTTTACGTTTTTCAGTAAGTTGTTTGATTATCTTTGTCATTTCATCCTCATGCCCACCGGCAAATAAATACACACATTCAAGTGCATCCGTAAGAGAGAAATTTTTCATTTTTAATGTAATCCAATCCCTCAAAGCGAAAACACTACTTTTGTTCTTTGCAGCATACTTTTTCAAATTTGACATTATAACATCATTCATCGGTGCATCTCCTATCTATTTTTAAGCGGATTTTTCCAAAAGCCGTTCTTTCTCCACATTTCACGGAAAAAATCGTCAATAACATCAACGGCAATATTTCTTATCTGTTTCTTAAGTTCTCGGTCTTTAAGATACTCAGATAATTTATCGTCTATCATGCTTCTTACCTCTTGTTTGGTCAATTCTTCTCGAAGCATTTTCCTTATTTCATTCTCAGTAATTGTCATTAATAATGAGTATTTTCTATAAATAGTTTTCAAACTAAGAATGTTTCTAAAACCATAGAAAAATAAGAGATAGACCGAAATCTATCTCCACATATCATTGTTTATTGTTAAAACCCATAGGTTTAATATCCTCAACACCAGAAAGTTCTTTTTTCCAATTTTTGAATACACCGTTAATAACGGAAAGTTTATTTATCGTTTCATCGGTTAGTTGAAGTGGGGAAACCCATACATAGCAACCACTACCGGTAGAATCTTTAAATCTAAATTGGAATTTGGCATCATTCATATCACTGATAGTTCCACTAAGCACCACATCACCGTCTTTCGGATAGTATAACATAGGTGTTTTTGATTGTGAAAAATCTGCACCAAATTGTGTTTTGGCCGTTTGTGTGATATTAGCCATTAACTCATCCTGCATTGTATAAGGTACAGCATCACTGTTATCATCTTCCGTTGAATCTTGGTCTTTATACGACGGTGCGCCGGTAGATGTTGAAGTAAATGAATAATCCTCATTCAGATGGCCACCTTCATTTATCTCTCGTATCCTTCTAATACTTTCACTAATTTCTATGTAATCTTTATCCTTGCTCATTGCTTAAATCATATATTTTTATTCATCATAAATAAGACCCATCCAATGATATCCGTATACTTCCTTTGAAGTTGAACGTTTTTTCTTAGGTTTAATTTCTTCTTTCTTTGGCTGTGGTTCTTCTTCAACCTCAGTCTTAGTATAAGAAACAAATTCCTCAACCGTATTACTCTCAGGTTCTCCTTCGCCAACTATTTGTACACATGGAACTTGAAATATTTCTTCTGTTGTCTCGGTTTCAGTAGTAACCTCTTCATCTACAGTCTCTTTATCTTCAACGTTAGTTTCATCAACAGATTCATCAACTACTGTCTCTGTCTGTTCTTCATCAGTAGCATTAACGACTTCAACTTCATTTGTTTCTTCAATCGGTTCATTATCTGTTGGTTCAACCTTTACTTCGTCCAATTCTTTAACTGTTTCCTCAGTGAAAGTCGTATTCTTTGCGTCAGCCATAAATGCTTCCTTAAAACTTGTATCAACAGTTTTTTTAGATTCACTCTTCTTGGCTTGCTTCTTATTCTTTTTTGTTTCGGATTTTTTTGCCATATTATTATACCTTATTTATATAATTATCTTAGTTCCTTAAATGTATCGAACTCATCTGATGAAAGCGCATTAACTTTAAGTTTAACCAACGCCTTGTCTTTAATCTGTCTAACTCTCTCCTTTGTCAAGTCCATTTCTTGTCCGATTTCATCTAACGTCATTTCTTTTCCATCATATAGTCCGAAATACAGTGAAAGTATTCTTATCTCACGTTTTTTA
>Ga0326512_10002528_pt1 | contig 13547 bp, 15 predicted proteins | sample 1_2617_0518_D_FD_203652 | JGI IMG/M metagenome (GOLD analysis project Ga0326512, IMG submission 203652) | Bovine rumen microbial communities from UC Davis, California, United States - 1_2617_0518 | ecosystem: Host-associated > Mammals > Digestive system > Stomach > Rumen | place: USA... | reverse complement strand
CGGTTTGATGAGGGGGAAGAGGGTTGCACCTCTTCCCTACTCTACTGCAATATATCCGTAACGTTACGTATCATGGTGCCTTCCCGGTTTTCCGGCAGCGCCCGCAGGGATCATTCCAGGACCTTATAGCCGCGTGCTTTCAGGAACTGCTCCACCTGGTCGATCTCAGCGGCGTGGAGGACGGCCAGAGCGGTCTCCACACGGGAGGAGTTGGTGACGTAGAGATAATCCAGGTTGATGTTGCCGTAATGGATGTCCTTCAGGACTCTGTTCAGGCTTCCGGGCTCGTCAGTGATCTCCATGGCGATGACCTTGTCGATATGGCAGAGATAGCCCGCCTTTTCAAGGGCTTTTCCGGCTCCTTCCGGGTCGTCCACAAGGATCCTGACGATGCCGAATTCGGCGCTGTCGTTGGTGATCAGGGAATACATGTTGATGCCTGCGTCGATCAGGGCATCCGTCATGTGCATCATGGCTCCCTTCTTGTTCTCTGCGAAAATGGAAATCTGTCTGATCATGGTAAACCTCCGTTAAAAAACGCTTTGGCGATTCAATCTGTTTTTAAAACCGAATTGCATTGTACAACGTGAAAAGACGGCTGTAAACCGGAAATGATAAAAAATATGCGTTTATAAGGTATCTTTCTTATAAATATGCATAGTTATCCCATGAGAGAGAAACAGAATGATAAAAGGAAAAGTGAGAGATTCCGGTGAGATGAAAAGTGCTGCTGCCCCGGGCCTGTCCTTTTATATGTCTTTTTCCCTCTCCGGAGAGTATAATGGACTGTGCCCGCAGGGGCCGAAAGGAGAAAAATCCATGGACTACGAACATCATCTTCAGATCAAGATCCTCCTTGACGAGAGAGAAGAGGAGAGACTGAAGGAGCTTACAGCAAATTATAAAGACCGGGTGAAACACCCGGTCACAGAGGATTATGTGCTGCAGAGAATGATCGAAAACTACCTGACCAGGATCCTGGCAGCCCCCGGCAAGTCGGACTGATCACTGTCTGAGCAGGGCCTTTATCTCCATTTCGGTATCGGGATCCCCGTCGTATTCCATGCGGCCGATGATGGGGATGCGGTATTTTGCCTCGATCTGGTCGGCGGCGCCGCAGAAGGTGTCGGGATGACGGTCGCTGTTGCCGAAAACGGCTGCCCCTCTGCAGAAGGCGGCGCTGGACTGGAGGAAAAGGTCCACTATGGCCGGAATGGCGCCCCGTCCGTCGGTATAGGTGAGAAGGATATAGTCTTCGTTTACGGTCTCTGTCCCTGTCAGGATCCTGACGGGGCCTTCCGCCATCAGTCTGTCTGCGGCCTTTTTTACGTTGCCGGTCCTGGAAGCATAAACAAGTTTCATGGGAATACCTCCTGTGAAAGTAATAATCGAGTATACGATATAAATTGAATGTATATTCATTATAGCATAAGGCGGGCTCCGGTCCCATACCAGGGAAGCTGCAAATGAAATACAGAAAAGGCAAAAAAAGGTGCCCGGCCGCCTGAGGCCGGGGGAAGAGAAAGCGCAGGCTGGCAGATGTTCAGGATCAATTACATTTTGAAAAGGCCGGAACGGATCCTTCCCTGGGGGGATAAGGAAAAATCCCTCTACTGGTTCGGACTGACAGACGGTCTTCTCTGGATCAGGGCAGGAGAATCGGTCATCTATGAGTATGCAGGGCCTCGTTAAGGAGATTTCGGGGAATCCGTCATATACAATGACTATCAGATCTCGAGATTTGCGGAAGACCTGTCTGCTCTGACGCAGGTGATTCCGGAATCCCTGCCGGAAGAGCTTTATGGCGCGGCAGAGACAATGGACAGGGATCTTCAGGAATGGAACAGCCTTTACGCGGACCTGAGGGGCGATGCGTACGACCGTTTCCGGGAGGAAGCCTATGAGCCCTTAAGCGAGTGGTTCTACGGCCGTTTTATGAACTCCGTCCATCTGAAGGGAGGCCCCTGTATAGGGTATTTCCGGAAGGGCGGGCTGATAAAGATCGTATGGGACAGTGACATAAGAGAACTGTGGCGGTCTCCCTTCGGCACATACGAGATGGAGTACTGCGCCTTTGCAGAGGAGGTGTCCCGCTTTGTCACTGATTTTCTGCGGGATATGGACAATCAGACAAAGGAAGCGGCGGAGAAGGGAATCCCCGGGGTATATATGGATACGGAGGCCCTGTTCCGTGAGAACAGGCGCCGAAGGGAAATTTTCACCCGTCAGCTGGGGCAGCTGTATGCAGAAGACAGGGAAAATACGGACTGGAAGAGGATCACGGACCTGTATGACAGGATGCGCAGGGAGACCGGCATCCGAAGGGAATGAGAAAGAGAAAACCACCTGCGGGAGGCAGATATGATTTATATCACGGGCGATACCCACGGTCCGACTCCCATCGGCATGCATTCGGTGGACGGATTCGGAAAAAGACTGAATAAGGAGAACTTTCCGGAACAGAAGGAGATGACCCGGGACGACTATGTGATCATCTGCGGCGATTTCGGCGGCATCTGGAACTACGACAGCCGCTATGACAGGGCAGGCAGCTCCTTCAGGGAAAAGATCTGCCTGGACCACGGAGAATCGAAGGAAGAAAAATACTGGTTGGACTGGCTCTCCGAAAAGCCCTTTACCGTCCTTTTCTGCGACGGAAACCACGAAAATCATGACAGGCTTGCCGGAGCTTATCCGGAGGAGGACTTCTGCGGGGGAAGAGTCCACAGGATCAGGGACAACGTATTCCACCTGATGAGGGGTTATGTATTCGACCTGCAGGGATTCTCCTTCTTTGTCTTCGGCGGCGCAAGGAGCCACGATATCTCCGACGGGATCCTGAGGCCCTGTGAGTTTCAGACGGAAAAGGAGTTTAAGGAGGCATACAGAAGGCTTCAGAGGAGAAATGCCCTCTTCCGCGTGGACCATGTCAGCTGGTGGGAAGCGGAGCTCCCCACAGGCGAAGAGATGGAAAGAGGGATCCGGAATCTGAAGGAGCGCAGCTTTTACGCCGATTTCATCGTTTCCCACTGCGCGCCTTCGTCCGTCGCAGCCGCGGCAGGATATGACGGGGAGGACAGGCTCTCCCGGTATCTTGAGGAAATCAGGCAAAGGACCGGATTTCGGAAATGGTTCTTCGGCCACTACCACGAGAACAGGATGGTCTCCGGGAAATATGTCATGCTGTACGAGCAGATCGTAAGGATCTGTTAAGCCCTGCGACTGTACAGAAGAGGAGATTTGTATATTGAGTTTTGCGCGCTGGTGTGTTAAAGTTTCTGTTGTTAACCAAATCAAACCACTGTGAGGTAGGTCCAATGTCAGAAGAAAAAAAGATTCCCTATAAGATTTATCTGAGTGAAGATGAGATGCCCAGAGACTGGTACAATGTCCGGGCCGATATGAAAAAGAAGCCCGCTCCCCTGCTCAATCCCGGCACAGGCGAGCCCATGACCGCCCAGGAGCTGAGCGCTGTTTTCTGTGAGGAGCTGGTGGCCCAGGAACTGGACAACGATACCCGTTTTATTCCGATTCCCGACGAAATCCGGAATTTCTACAAGATGTATCGTCCTTCACCTCTGGTAAGGGCCTACTGCCTGGAGGAAAAGCTCCAGACTCCCGCCAGGATCTACTATAAGTTCGAAGGCAACAATACCTCCGGCTCCCATAAGCTCAATTCCGCCATTGCCCAGGCCTACTACGCAAAGAAGCAGGGCCTGAAGGGCGTCACCACCGAGACCGGTGCCGGCCAGTGGGGCACGGCCCTGTCCATGGCCTGCGCCTATCTGGGACTGGACTGCCGCGTATACATGGTAAAGGTCTCCTATGAGCAGAAGCCTTTCCGCAGAGAGGTCATGCGCACCTACGGCGCTTCCGTGACCCCTTCTCCTTCCGAACTGACCGCTGTGGGCCGCAGGATCCTGGCCGAGCACCCCGGCACCACCGGCAGCCTTGGCTGCGCCATTTCCGAAGCCGTAGAGGATGCCCTTTCCCACGAAGGCTACAGATATGTTCTGGGTTCCGTCCTCAACCAGGTCCTTCTGCACCAGTCCGTCATCGGCATGGAGACCAAGATCGCCCTGGACAAGTACGGCATCAAGCCCGACATGGTCATCGGCTGTGCCGGCGGCGGATCCAACCTGGGCGGCCTGATCTCTCCCTTCATGGGCGAGAAGCTCAGAGGCGAAGCAGACTATGACATCGTTGCGGTGGAACCCGCTTCCTGCCCCAGCCTGACAAGAGGCAGATATGCCTACGATTTCTGCGATACCGGCAAGGTTTGCCCCCTGGCCAAGATGTATACCCTGGGATCCGGTTTCATTCCTTCCGCCAACCATGCCGGCGGCCTTCGCTATCACGGCATGAGCCCCGTTCTGTCCGAGCTCTATGATCAGGGCATGATGCGGGCTATCAGCGTGGAGCAGACCTCTGTCTTCGCGGCAGCCGAGCTCTTTGCCAGAGTGGAAGGCATCCTTCCCGCTCCCGAAAGCTCCCACGCCATCCGCGCCGCCATCGACGAAGCCCTGCGCTGCAAAGAGACCGGCGAGGAGAAGACCATTGTCTTCGGTCTGACCGGCACCGGCTACTTCGATATGGTGGCATACGAGAAGTACAACAACGGCGAAATGACAGACTACATCCCTACGGACGAGGATTTAAAGCCCGGCTTTGATTCCCTTCCCCATATCGGCTGACGTTTCCCGCTCTGAATAAGAAAGTATTATGAAGCGCCCCGGCACTGAAAGGTGTCCGGGGCCTTTTACATTCGATTTACAAGCGGGGGATGGGGGAATATAATCGAAGATATCAATTCTAAAAGAGAGGCAGTCTATATGAATGAAATTCTGGATCTGTATCTGACCTTTATGAGGATCGGAGCCGTCAACTTCGGCGGAGGCTACGCCATGCTTCCCCTTCTGGAGGAAGACCTGGCAAAGAAGAAGGGCTGGGTCACCAGGGAAGAACTGCTGGACTACTTTGCCATAGGCCAGTGCACCCCGGGCCTGATCGCTTTGAACGTATCCACCTTTATCGGCAACAAGAAAAAGGGAGTGGCCGGCGCCCTGGCCGCCACCCTGGGCTTTCTGACCTGCCCTGTCATCATCATCCTGATCATCGCCATGTTCATGAAGAATTTCGCGGACTACGAAATCGTACAGCATGCCTTTGCCGGCATCCGTGTATGCGTCTGCGTTCTGATCATCCAGGCCGTGCTCCGTCTCTGGAAGAAGGCCGTAGTGGACAGGACCACCCTGATCCTGTATCTGGTCATCTTTTTCCTGGCAGTATTCGGAAAGCATCTGATTTTTGCCGTCCCCACGGCGGTGCTGGTCATAGCCTCCGGCGTATTCGGTGTTTTCTTCGGAAAGGGAGGAGGTGAGAGCAAATGACCATCATCATGCTCTGCATTCAGTTTTTCAAGACAGGCCTTTTTTCCATAGGCGGCGGCCTGGCCACCCTGCCCTTCCTCTATGAGATCTCGGACAAGTTCGGCTGGTTCAGCCACGCGGACATAGCGGATATGATCGCCATATCGGAGTCCACTCCGGGCGCCATCGGCATCAACATGTCCACCTATGCGGGCTATACCACGGGAGGGATCCCCGCCGGCATACTGGCTAGCCTGTCCCTGGCCTGTCCTTCGGTGATCATCATTCTGATCATAGCCCGTTTCCTGGAAAAGTTCCGGGAAAACAAATATGTGGACAGGGCCTTCTACGGCCTGCGCCCCGCCTCCATCGCCATGATCTCGGCGGCCGGCGTCAACGTGGCCATGGTGGCCCTCTTTGACCTGAAGGCCTTTCAGGCATCCCATTTCCTTCCGGACTTCTTTGTCTGGAAGGGACTGATCCTGGCGGTCCTCATCTTTATAGGCCAGAAGAAGATCAAGATCCACCCGGTGGCATTCATCGCGGCATCGGCTCTCATAGGCATCATTTTCAAATTTTAAGGCAGAAGGATTATGGAGAAGAAAAGAGACGGCTTTACAGGCAGCGCGGGCTTTATCCTGGCCTGCATCGGCTCTGCGGTGGGCATGGGCAATATATGGCGCTTTCCGACTCTGGTATCGGGCTGGGGCGGCATGACCTTTCTGATCCCCTACTTTATTTTTGTTGCTCTGATCGCCTCCACCGGCGTGATCGGCGAGATGGCCCTGGGCCGGCATACGGGCGGAGGCCCCGTCACGGCCTTTTCCGCCTGCATGAAGGAGAGCGGAAGGAGCGCCTCCCTGGGGGCCGCCATAGGCATGATCCCTGTCGTAGGATCTCTGGCCCTGGCCATCGGCTATACCTGCGTCATGGGATGGATCTTCCGCTACGCCTTTATGGCCGCCAGCGGACAGATGACAGCCATGGGCCAGGACATGGACCTGATCGGAGGGACCTTCGCAAAGGCGGCCTCCGCCGGGGGCTCCACCTTCTGGATCGTACTGGCGGCAGCTTCCTCCTGCCTGATCATGGTCTTCGGCGTGGCAGGCGGCATCGAAAAGGCCAACAGGATCATGATGCCGATCCTCTTTTTCCTGTTTGCGGGTCTGGGGATCTATGTGTTTACCCTGCCAGGGGCTTCGGGAGGCCTCCGATATATCCTGACCCTGGATCCTTCCGGATTAAAGAATCCCAGGCTCTGGGTCTACGCCTTCGGACAGGCCTTCTTTTCCCTGTCCGTTGCCGGAAACGGCACGGTCATCTACGGGTCCTACCTGCCCAAGGACGAAGACATTCCGAAATCTGCGGCCGTAGTGGCCTTCTTCGATACCCTGGCGGCCCTGATGGCGGCCTGCGTCATCATACCGGCCATGGCGGCGGGCGGGGCGGAGCTCTCCTCGGGAGGCCCCGGCCTTATGTTCATCTACCTGGTCCGGGTCATGAACGGCATGCCCGGCGGACGGATCCTGGAGATCGTATTCTATGTCTGCATCCTTTTTGCAGGCCTTTCCTCCATCATCAACATGTATGAGGTGGCCGTGGCCAACCTGCAGGACAGCTTCGGGGTCACCAGAGTCCCCGCCTCCGTCATCGTCCACGTATTCGGGGGCCTGTCCGCTCTCTTTATCCAGGCCATCGTATCCCAGTGGATGGATATCGTTTCCATCTACATCTGCCCTATGGGCGCGCTTCTGGCAGGCATCATGTTCTTCTGGGTGGCCGGCAGGGACTTCGTTTATGCCGCCGTCAGCGAGGGAAGAAAAAAGGCCCCCGGCCCCTGGTTCTATCCCTTATCAAAATACGTATACTGCGCTGCCGCACTCACCGCCCTGATCGCGGGTGCTCTCATGGGCGGCATCGGATGAAAAGTCCGGGGAAGGAGTTGACATGGCTTCAAAAGAAAAAAGACCGCTGGAGCCCTGGAGATGGGACGAACGCCCCAGAGTCCTTCTGATCGGCAACGGTTTCAACAGGACCTATCATATGAAGTCCTGGAAGAATCTGATCGAGTCCGTACGGAAAAAGGAGGGAGTGGATCCGGAGCTCCTGCACAGACTGCCCCTTTCCATGCAGGTGGTGCTGGCCACCGGAAACCAGGTGGGAGAGAGCATGGAAGAGGTGGCAAGATACATGCGCTCCTTCCGGCTGACGGAAGACCACAGGGAGCTTTTGGAAAAGATCCTGGACATTCCGGCCAGGACCATCCTGACCACCAACTATTCCTATGAGCTGGAAAAGGTCTTTTCCGGAGACTGCGGCATCTGGAAGAATAATCCCTACAGACTCTATGCGGTCCCCTACAAGAGCACCAGCTCCGTCAAGTTCCTCCACCGTTATTCCCATGTGGACCGGGGAGATGATTACAGGAATATATGGCATATCCACGGGGAAGTGGACATGCCCTCCCAGATCATCATGGGACACTACTACTATGGAAAGATGGAATATCAGATGCAGTCCTACATACCGGGACTGCTGCGAAGATACCGCTACGCCGCATCCTCCGGCGGCCTGATCCGGCCCAGGAGCTGGATCGACTATTACCTGATGGGAGACGTCTATATCGCGGGCTTCGGCCTGGACCTTTCCGAAGCAGACATCTGGTACCTTGCCTGCTGCAAGAACAGACATTTTCCGGAGGCCCGCACCGTCTACTATACCCCGGTCTCCGCATCCGGCAAAAAGGACCTCAAGGATGAGGAAAAGGCCATGATGGAAGCCTACGGGATCGAGGTCAGGGAGAGGGAGATTGCGGATGCGGGAGAGGACCGCTACGGGGTCTTCTACAGGTCCGTGCTGAAGGAGATCGCCGCCGTATTTTCGGGGGAAGGGGAGTAAAGGACCGCAGGTCCTCCCCGGGAAAGGGCCCCTTCTTCCCGTTTCCTGCCTGCATAAAAGCTTTCATACAGTTGTATCAGAGTCCGGAGATCCTTTTCTCCGGACTTTTTTATGTGGGGCCGGCATCCGCCGGCCCTTAATACTATCTTAATACCGGACCGCGGACCGTTAACACTTCTTTAATTTCCCTTCTGTCATACTTGAGACTGAAAAATGATGCGGCAGATTTCTTCTGTGCTTTTTTCATTCGAGGTATCTATGAGAGTTCCGTTTACAAGAAAGACAATATCCAACTCCAGCGCCATCCTTATAGGTTTTGCTCTGACCATCCTTATGGGAAGCCTCATTCTGATGCTTCCTTTCTGCAGTGCGGAAAGAAGGGTCACACCCTTTGCCGATACTCTTTTTACGGCTACCTCCGCTGTCTGCGTAACGGGCCTTGTGGTCAGAGACACCATGCTTTACTGGAGCGTCGCGGGCAGGATCGTCATTATGATCCTGATCCAGATCGGAGGCATGGGCATCGTGACACTGTCGGCCCTGGTATCCATGGCGGCCGGACAGAAGATCGGCATCCTGCAGCGTTCGGCCATGCAGGATTCCATCGGAGGCTTCCAGCTGGGCGGGATCGTCGTCATGACCCTTTTTATCGTAAAGGTCATGGCCGCCATAGAGCTTCTGGGAGCGGTCCTTTTGTCCTTTACCTTTATTCCCCGCTACGGCTTCCTGAAGGGCGCCGGCTTTTCCGTCTTTCATTCGGTATCGGCCTTCTGCAACGCGGGCTTTGACCTGATGGGCGAGCAGGGAGCCTTTTCCTCTCTGACCGGCTTTTCCTCCGACGTAAATATCAATCTGACGGTCTGCTTCCTGATCATAGCAGGCGGCATAGGCTTTTTTACATGGAAGGACATAGCTGAGAAAGGACTGCGCTTCCGCTACTACCGCATGCAGACCAAGGTGGTGCTGACGACCACGGCGGTCCTGATCCTGCTGCCGGCAGTCTGTTTCTTTTTCATGGAGTTTTCGGACCTTCCCGCAGGGGAGAGGATCCTTTCCTCCCTCTTTCAGGCGGTCACGCCCAGGACGGCGGGATTTAATACGAAAGACTACATGGCCATGTCCGGTTCCGGCAGGGCCATCACCATTGTCCTGATGCTGATCGGAGGAAGTCCCGGATCCACCGCAGGCGGCATGAAGATCACCACGATCTTCGTGATCCTGGCCGCTTCGTTAAGCGTCTTTTCCAGGACAGGCCAGCCCAGCGCCTTCGGCAGAGGGATCGCCGACGCCGCCATAAGGCAGGCCACGGCCCTGTTGATCGTTTACATAGGTCTTTTCCTTATTTCGGGCATGGCCATCAGCACCATAGAAGGGCTTCCCCTGGGCGATTGTCTTTTCGAAACGGCGTCGGCGGTGGGAACGGTGGGCCTGACCCTGGGGATCACATCCACCCTGGGCCCCGTCTCCAGGATCATTCTGATCCTCCTGATGTTCATAGGACGGACAGGGGGCCTGACCATAGCCAAGGCCTTTATCAGGGACCAGATGATCCAGAACCAGATCAGACGTTACCCTCAGGATTCCATTACAGTCGGTTAATAGAAGGGAGAAAAAATATATGAAATCCATTCTGATCATAGGCATGGGGCGTTTCGGCTCCTATACGGCAAGAAGGCTCTATGAGCAGGGCCATGAAGTCATGGGCGTCGACCTGCAGGCGGAAATGGTGGAAAGGGCCATGCCCTTTCTGACCAACGGCCAGATCGGCGACAGTACGGACCCCGCCTTTCTGAAGTCTCTGGGGCCGGGCAACTTCGATGTCTGCATCGTGGCCATAGGAGACGATTTCAAGAGCTCGCTTGTTACCACCACCCTTTTAAAGGAAATGGGCGTGAAGCATGTCGTGGCGGAGGCTTCGGAGGACGTCCACGAATTCCTGTTAAAACGCATGGGAGCGGACGACATCATATATCCCCATAAGCAGCTGGGCGAATGGGCCGCTGTCCGCTACGGATCCGATCATGTGACGGATTTCTTCAAGCTGGGCGACGACGTGGCCGTATACGAGATGGAGGTCCCGGACAAATGGGTGGGACGGACCATAGGAGAACTGGATATACGCCGCAGGTTCGGGATCAGTATTATCGGCATCCGGGGCATCCTTCCCGTCTTCCCCAAGGGAGCCAAGCCCAGGACGGAGGTCATGATCATGCCGGAAATGACTCTCAGAAAGAACATGACCCTGCTGGTCCTGGGAGACGACGCAAAAATTCAGAGATGTTTCAAATAGAAGATTTGAAACAGCAGTTCATATAAACAAAAAACGGAGGAAAAAACAATGCTGCAGGATGTTATACTGATCATAGGACTTATCGTGATCGGTATTCTGGGACTATGCTGTATGCGCATCTTGTTCAGGGTACTGACGCGCAAAAAGAACAGCGGCCAGTTCAGAACATCGCGCACGGGCCGCAGCGACAGGGACGATAAGGACTGAAGATCATAAAAAGCAAAACGGAGAAGTCAGAATGATATCTTCAGAAAACAGAGCGGAAAACGAAGAGGTAAGAGAGCATATCCTGGCATGCCTGTCCCCCTCCCCCACCAGCAAGCACGTGCTGGAGGAGGCGGCGGACCTTTCCAGGGTGCGGCACGCTGATTTTACGGTCCTCTATGTTAAGATCCCCGGCGTCAACAGACTTTCCGGGGAGGATACCATAAGACTCAGGGAAAACATGGATCTGGCAGAGCGGCTGGGGGGCAGGATCGTGGAACTGGAAGGCACGGACATCCCCTACGAGATCGCCAGATATGCCAGAGTCAGCGGCGTCACCAGGATCGTGATCGGCCAGAGCCCTGTTTACGGAAGACGCCTTTTTTCCAGGACGCTGACGGACAGACTGCTTTCCTATGCTCCGGAGGCGGATATCTATATCATTCCCGACAGGAATGCCCAGCCCATAAACTCCCATAGGATCCGCAGCGAGATCCGCTTTTCTCTGCTGGATATTCTCAAATGCACGGGCGTCTTCGTTCTCTGCATCATTCTGGGAGAGGTCTTCCGCAGAATGCAGTTCTCCGAGGCAAATATCATCATGGTCTTCATTCTGGGCACGGTAGTGAACAGTGTCATAACGGATTACCGGGTGTACGGTCTGATCTCGGCCATGGTGGGCGTCATTCTTTTCAATTACCTCTTTACGGAGCCCCGCTTTACCCTTTTTGTCTATGAGACGGGCTATCAGTCCACCTTTGCCATCATGTTCCTGGTGGCCTTCATCACCGGTTCCCTGGCGGAACGGCTCAGAAGGAACGCCAGGGAGTCGGGAGACATCGCCTACCGCACCCAGATCCTTCTGGATACCAATGTCATGCTGGAGAAGATCCGCGGGGAGGAGGAGATCCTGGGAGCCGCCCTCCAGCAGCTGGAAAAGCTCCTGGAGCGGAAGATCGTCTTTACCAGGGAGATTTACAACGGGACCAGAAGAGAATATGAATACACGGTCATAAGAAGCGGCAGCCGGGAGATCGGCTCCATCGGGGTGGACATCCTGGGAAGCGACCTGACCAGCCAGCAGAGGAACCTGCTGCAGTCGGTGATCGGCGAATGTTCCCTGGCCCTTGAAAACGACAGCAACCGCAAGGCCAGGGAGGAGGCGGAGCTGCAGGCCAGGTCCGAAAAGCTCAGGACCAGTCTCCTCCGGACCATTTCCCACGATCTGAGGACCCCTCTGACCTCCATTTCCGGCCACGCGGAAAATCTGCTAGCCAACGAAAGCGGGATCAGCCCCGACCAGAGGATGGCTCTCTATCAGGATATCTCCGACGAATCCAGGTGGCTGATCGACCTGGTGGAGAACCTTCTGTCCATTTCCAGGATCGAAAACGGCAGGATGCAGATCCAGATCGGCACGGAGGAGGTCTCCGCCATTCTGGAGGAAGCCTCGGAGCATTTCGGCAGGGAGGCCCAGGACCATGTCCTGAAGATCGAGCCTCCCGAAGAGATCCTCCTGGTCAGAGCGGACGCCAGGCTGATCATGCAGGTCCTGATCAATCTGGTGGGCAATGCCGTCAAATATACCCAGAAAGGGTCGGAGATCGTCATCGCCGCCCGCAGGGAGGGGGCTGAAGCGGTATTCTCGGTCTCGGACAACGGGCCCGGCATTCCCGACAGCGAGAAGGAAAAGATCTTCGACATGTTCTACAGCATCCGGAACACCGGGGGCGATACGGTCAGGAGCACAGGACTGGGACTTTCCCTGTGCAGGTCCATCGTGGAAGCCCACGGGGGAGAGATCACGGTCCGGGACAATGTACCCTCCGGCGCTGTTTTTGAATTCACCCTCGAGGCAGTGGAGGTAGAGATCCATGAGTAAGCTGAAAATACTGATCGTAGAAGACGAAGCCCCGCTCCGGAATCTGATCCGGACAACGCTGTATACCCATGATTATGCCTTTGAAACGGCGGAGAACGGGATGGCGGCCCTGATGGTCGCATCCTCCTTAAATCCCGACCTGGTCCTGCTGGATCTGGGACTTCCGGATCTGGACGGGATCGAGGTCATAAAAAGGATCCGAAGCTGGTCCAACATGCCCATCATCGTTCTGACGGCCAGAAGTGAAATGTCGGATAAGATCGCGGCTCTGGACTCGGGAGCGGACGACTATCTGACCAAGCCCTTCGCTGTGGAGGAGCTGCTGGCCAGGATCCGGGTCATACAGAGAAGGCTTTCCGTGACCCAGACCAGGCTGCCGGAGGAGCAGACCTTTGTCAACGGGGACCTGAAGATCGATTTTTCCCAGGGCTGCGCTTTTATGGGAGAAAACGAGCTCCGTCTGACCCCCAGCGAATACAAGCTGCTCTGCATCCTTGCCAGAAACGTGGGAAGGGTCCTGACCTACCGCTTCATTTCCAGAGAGATCTGGGGGAACGAGTGGGAGAGCAATACAGGGTCTCTCCGGGTCTTTATGGCCACCCTGCGAAAAAAGCTGGAAAAAGGGGGCAGGGCCCAGTCCTATATACAGACCCATGTGGGTGTCGGATACAGAATGGTCAATCACCCCACCCATTCCTTCTGAATGGATGGGGCTTGCAGAGGAGATGACAATATCCTCTCTGTAAGCCCGGTTGATCAGCCTCAGTCCTTTCAGGACTACGTTACCGGCGAGAACATCCGGGAGGCAGCAGGCGCTGCCGCCTGTACCGGATATACAGGCACGGTGGGATACTTCACCCGTCCCGCCCTCTGCGTCCATGCATTAAACATCCCATAGGGGAAG